>Ga0206129_10000446_pt1 | contig 64870 bp, 59 predicted proteins | sample Helgoland_Spring_8_FD_148616 | JGI IMG/M metagenome (GOLD analysis project Ga0206129, IMG submission 148616) | Pelagic subsurface seawater microbial communities from Kabeltonne, Helgoland, North Sea - Helgoland_Spring_Bloom_20160502_2 | ecosystem: Environmental > Aquatic > Marine > Epipelagic ... | reverse complement strand
GGCTTCCGACAGTTCCTGCTGCGCGGCTTCCAGAAGGTGCGCCACGAGTGGGCGCTGATCTGCACCGTCCACAACCTGACGAAGCTCCTCGGCCACAGAACCGCCGCAGATCATGCCAATGCCTAACTCCAATACCCCAACCCTCGACCGACAACTCCCGAAACCGGCCGTCACCATTAGCCGGACAGACTCCTAGGGGCTGACAAGGCCTGCGACGCCGACTGGATCCGAAACGCTCTCTATGCAGCAGGTGCCTGGGCCAACATTGCGGTCAGATCAAACTGAAAAACCCCATCTACTTCAGTCCAAGGCTTTACCGTGAGCGGAATTTCGTGGAGCGCTTCTTCAACAAGCTCAAATACTTCCGACGCATCGCCAACCCCGACGACAAGCTCGGGTCGTCCCGTCTCGCCATGATCGGGCTGGCCGCATTCCGCATCCGCCTGCGCGTCTATGAGTCGACAGCCTGGTTCCTGGCGGTCGCCATTACAAGAAGGCGCAGGCTGTGTTGCAATCCCGGCGGCATTCCATCGACCCCGCAGCGTAGTCTGGATCGCCACGCGGCCTGCGGCCACTCGCGATGATGGCGGGGAGGGGGCGAGAGGCCGGCCCTTACATCCGGAACACCCCGAACGACGTCTCTTCCACCGGCGCGTTCAGGCTCGCACTCAAGCTCAAGCCCAGCACCATGCGCGTTTCCGCCGGGTCGATGATGCCGTCGTCCCACAGCCTGGCGCTCGCATAGTAGGGGTGTCCCTGGTGTTCGTACTGGTCGCGGATCGGCTTCATGAAGGTCTCGCGCTCGCCCGGCCCCCAGTCCTTGCCGGCGCGCGCCATTACGTCGTCGCGCACGGTGGCCAGGACATTCGCGGCCTGCTCGCCGCCCATCACGGAGATGCGGGCGTTCGGCCACATCCAGAGGAATCTTGGGGAGTAGGCCCGCCCGCACATGGCGTAGTTGCCGGCGCCGAACGAACCGCCGACGATCACCGTCAGCTTCGGCACGCGCGCATTCGCCACCGCCATCACCATCTTGGCGCCGTCCTTGGCGATGCCGCCCGCCTCGTACTTGCGTCCGACCATGAAGCCGGTGATGTTCTGCAGAAAGATCAAGGGGATGCCGCGCTGGGTGCACAACTCGATGAAGTGCGCGCCTTTCTGGGCGCTCTCCGAGAACAGGATGCCGTTGTTGGCGATGACGCCGACCGGATAGCCGAACAGCCGGGCGAAGCCGCAGACCAGGGTCGGTCCGTAGAGTTGCTTGAACTCGTCGAACTCCGATCCATCGACCAGCCGCGCAATCAGTTCACGGGCGTCGTAGGGCTGTTTCAGGTCGGTCGGGACGACGCCGTACAACTCTTCCGGATCGTAGAGCGGTGCGCGCGGCGCTTCGATGGTGACGCCCGGCGCTTTCTGCCAGTTCAGGTTGCCGACGATCCGGCGCACGATCGCCAGGGCGTGGGCATCGTTCAGGGCGTAGTGGTCGGTGACGCCGGAGATGCGGCTGTGCACGTCCGCGCCGCCCAAATCCTCGGCCGAGACCTCTTCCCCCGTCGCGGCTTTGACCAAAGGCGGACCGCCGAGGAAGATGGTGCCTTGCTCCTTGACGATCACCGCCTCGTCGGACATCGCCGGCACATAGGCGCCGCCGGCGGTGCAGGAGCCGAGTACGGCGGCGATCTGCGGAATGCGCGCGGCGCTCATATTGGCCTGGTTGTGGAAGATGCGGCCGAAATGCTCGCGGTCGGGGAAGACCTCGTCCTGCTCCGGCAGGTTGGCGCCACCCGAATCGACCAGATAGATGCAGGGCAGCCGGTTCTGCATGGCGATTTCCTGCGCGCGCAGATGCTTTTTCACCGTCATGGAGTAGTAGGTGCCGCCCTTCACCGTTGCGTCGTTGGCGACGATCACACACTCGACGCCGGAAACGCGGCCGATGCCGGTGACGATGCCGGCGCCCGGCGCCTCGTCGCCATACATGCCGAAGGCGGCGAGTTGGCTGAATTCCAGAAAGGGCGCGCCGGGGTCGATCAGGCCGTGCACCCGGTCGCGCGGCAGCAGCTTGCCGCGGTCGAGATGACGCTGGCGCGCCCGCTCGCCGCCGCCGAGCTTCACCTGCCCGACCTTGGCTTGCAGATCGTCGACCAGCGCCCGCATCGCGGCAGCGTTGGCACGGAATTCCTTGGAGCGCGGACGCAGGGCACTCTCGATCACTGGCATTGGCCGGTTATCCTCGACTGAACGGCTTTTGGGCGATTGTTGGCGCGTTTGGTGCGCGAGCGCAAGCGCGCCTTCCGCTGCAGGGCAGGCTTTGGCCCTGTGGCCTTTCACCTTTTTGCCCGGCGCCCTTCGATACGCCGCTGCGCGGCTGCCCAAGGTAGAGACACCCTGTTCTGTTTTCGCCCAGCGTAGCGCTCATTGAAGCGCCTATCGCTGGGTGCTTGCCTCACCAAGCGATGGCCTCGCCGCAGTAATCGACGAACTTCCCACTGTCGGCCATCGTGGCCCGATCGACAATCCGCTTCATGCCGCGGGCGCTCTCGTCCGGCTGCACCGGTGCGCCCGCTCCGCCCATGTCAGTGGCGACCCGGCGGCATGGTCGGTGACCTCCAGCGGCTCGACGGTGACGTCGCCGGGCAACGCCTTCAATGCGGTGGCGATCACCGTCCAGCCGCCTTCGGCATAGAGGCGTGCCAGTTGCAGGCCGATGCCGCGGTTGGCACCGGTGATCAGGATGGTGGGCAAGGGTCAGTCCTCTTCGGCCAGGCGGCCTTTGCCGTAGTCGATCTCGAAGGCCGGTGGGCGGCCGTTGGGCCACGGATCGCCCCACATCTGCTGGCCGCCGTCCACCGTCAGCACCTCGCCCGTCACGAACTTGGCGGCGGGGGAGGCGAGGTAGAGCACGGCTTCGGCCACATCGAACTCGTCGCCGGCGCGCATCATCGGGTTGGACTGGGTGAAGGTCTCGGCGCCGGCGGGCGGGTAGCGGCCGAAGGCGCTCGATTCGCAGCAGCCGGGCGCCATACAGTTGACGCGGATGCCGAGCGGCGCCCACTCCACCGCCACCGTCTTGCTGGCATAGATCACGCCGGCTCGTGCTGCGGTGGTGTGCGCCATCTGCGGCAGGCCGCGCCAGATATCGGCGACGATGTTGACGATATTGCCTTTCTCGCCGCGGTCGCGCCAGCGCCGGGCGGCGGCCTGCATCATGTACCACGTGCCATTCAGGTTGGTATCGACGACGGCGTTCCAGCCCTTGGGCGAGAAGTCCAGGGCCGCTTGCGGGAACTGGCCGCCGGCATTGTTCACCACCACGTCGAGCCGGCCGAGGTCGCGGTAGAGGTCGTCATAGAGTGCCTCCACCGCGTCCGGATCGCGGATGGTCATGGCACGGGACCAGGACTTGATGCCGGCGGAGGCAAAGAAAGCCTCCGCACCCGCCAGCTTCTCAAGGTCTCGCCCGCAGATGGCGACGGTCGCGCCGAGCCTGCCGAACAACGCCGCGCAGGTCTTGCCGAGGCCGGAGCCGCCGCCGGAGACCAGCACCACCTGGCCGGCGAACAGGTCCGGGCGGTAAACGGTGGGGTAGGCCAGCAGTGCGGCGTCGCTGGAGCCGTAGGACTTGCTCATACCCCTAAAGCTCTTTGACCGCGGCCAATACCTTTTCGGCATGGCCTGGCACCTTTACCTTGCGCCAAACCTGGGCGATCTTGCCGTCGGCATCGACCAGGAAGGTGGAGCGCTCGACGCCCATGTATTTGCGGCCGTACATGCTCTTCTCCACCCAGACGCCATAGGCCTCGCAAACGCGTTTTTCTTCATCGGCGCCGAGGGTGATTTTCAGGTCATGCTTGGCAATGAACTTGTCGTGCTTGGCCGGGCTGTCCGGCGAGATGCCGATGATCTTGGCCCCGGCAGCCTTGAACTCGCCCAGAGCTTCGGTGAAGGCGATGGCCTCCTTGGTGCAGCCACTGGTGTCGTCCTTAGGGTAGAAATAGACGACCACGGGCGAGCCCTTCTGCGCGGAGAGGGAGAAGGTACCGTCGCTGTCGGTGGGGAGGGTGAAGTCCGGGGCGGCGTCGCCGATCTCTGGCATGGAGGGGCCTCGCTGTCTTGAGAGCTGGAATACGGAGCCAGGATGGCGGCTGCTGCGGCGGGTGACAAGGCCGCGGTTTCTTCTGCCGCGACCTTGCGTCGTGTGGAGCTGTCCGCTATAGATAACGATATAAAGATATCCTTATGCGGCCAGGGCATGCCTTGGTCGCTTTTGCTTGAGCACAGGAGGTGCCTGTTCATGACCGACTACAAAGTTGCCGATATCGGCCTGGCCGATTGGGGCCGCAAAGAAATCGCCATCGCCGAGACCGAGATGCCCGGCCTGATGGCGCTGCGCGAGGAGTACGGCCCGAGCCAGCCACTGAAAGGCGCCCGTATCGCCGGCTGCCTGCATATGACCATTCAGACCGCTGTGCTTATCGAGACGCTGACGGCGCTGGGCGCGGAAATCCGCTGGTCGTCCTGCAACATCTTCTCCACCCAGGACCAGGCAGCCGCGGCCATCGCCGCCACCGGCGTGCCGGTCTTTGCCTGGAAGGGCGAGACGGAGGAAGAGTACGAATGGTGCATCGACCAGACCATCGCCGGGCCGAACGGCTGGCACCCGAACATGATCCTGGACGATGGCGGCGACCTGACCCAGATCATGCATGCCCGCTACCCGCAACTCATGGAAGAGGTGCGCGGCGTCTCCGAGGAGACCACGACCGGCGTTCTCCGCCTCTATGAAATGGCGAAGGCGGGCACGCTGAAGGTGCCGGCGATCAACGTGAACGACTCGGTCACCAAGTCCAAGTTCGACAATCTCTATGGCTGCCGCGAGAGCCTGGTCGACGGCCTGAAGCGCGCCACCGACGTGATGCTGGCCGGCAAGGTCGCCGTGGTCTGCGGCTACGGCGATGTCGGCAAGGGTTCGGCCGAAAGCCTGCGCAGCCAGGGTGCGCGTGTGGTTGTCACCGAGATCGACCCGATCTGCGCCCTTCAGGCGGCGATGGCAGGCTATGAGGTGAAGACGCTTGAGGATGTGGTCCACTACGCCGACATCTTCGTCACCGCTACCGGCAACAAGGACATCATCACCGCCGATCATATGCGGGCGATGAAGGACCGGGCCATTGTTTGCAACATCGGCCACTTCGACAACGAAATCCAGGTGGCGGCGCTGCGCAACATGCAGTGGCACAACGTGAAGCCGCAGGTGGACGAGGTCGAATTCCCCGACGGCAAGCGCATCATCCTCCTGGCCGAAGGTCGCCTGGTGAACCTGGGCTGTGCCACGGGCCATCCGAGCTTCGTGATGTCCGCCAGCTTCACCAACCAGGTGCTGGCCCAGATCGAGCTCTGGAACAACAACAACAAGTACGCCAAGCAGGTCTACGTCCTGCCGAAGCACTTGGACGAGAAGGTGGCCGCCCTGCATCTGGAGAAGTTGGGTGTGCGCCTGACCCAGCTTTCGGACGAGCAGGCCGCCTATCTGGGGATCTCGCAGCAGGGCCCATTCAAGTCGGAACACTACCGCTACTGACCGCAGCCCCGCTGCATCGTTGAGCGAACGCCGGTTGACGCTTGTCAGCCGGCGTTTTCTTTTCTAGGATACTCGCCCCAAGGTTGTTTTTCTGCGCGAGGCGATGCCGGTGCTGGAGCCGTATCTGCTGGATTGGGCGACCGGCGCCTTTGCCTGGGCGCTGGCGATCGCTATCGGCGGCGGTGTCGCTGTCTGGTGGCTGCGCCGCCGCCGTTCGCAGGCCACAGGCGCAGACCCTATGGCGGCGGCCGCGGCCGATTCGCGGCCGTCCGGCGCGCACGAGCGCCAGCACTTCCGGGGCCTGTTCGATGCGCTGCCTTTCCCCGTATGGTTGCGGTCCCCGGACCTCGCGATGATTTCGGCCAATCGGGCTTATGCGACGGCGGTCGGTGCGCCCGATGCGGTCGGCGCCGTGATCCGGGGCATGGAACTGGGCCAGGGCAGCCTGGGCGAAGGCGGCCGGTCGCTCGCCGCGCTTGCCCGGCGCACCGGCGTGGAGCAGACCCAGAGCGCTACCGTCATCGCCGGCGGCGCCCGCCGGCTCTACCAATTCTCCGAACGGCCGCTGGCGGATGGCTGGATTGTCGGCAGCGCCCAGGACGTCTCCGCCATCGACCGGTTGCAGACCGAACTCACCAGCCATATCGAAGCCCACCAGGAGGTGCTGGAACAACTCCAGGCCGGCATTGCCGTCTTCGACAGCGACCGCCGCCTGCGCTTCGTCAACCGCGCCTATGCCGACCTCTGGGGCCTCGATCATGCCTGGCTTGCCGGTGCCCCGCTGCTGAGCGAGGTGCTGGAAACGCTGCGCCAGAAGCGCCGCCTTCCGGAAGTCACCGACTATGCCGAATTCCGCCGGCGCATGGAGCGCCGCTTTCAGACCGTGTTGCAGCCGGAAGAACAACTCCTGCATCTGCCCGACGACCGGACCCTGCGGGAGGTGGTGGCGCCGCACCCGCTTGGCGGCCTGCTGTTTGTGCTGGAGGATGTAACGGACCGGCTGGCGCTGGAGAGCAGCTACAACACGTTGATTGCCGTGCAGCGCGGCATTCTCGACCAACTGGCCGACGGTATCGCCGCATTCGGGACCGATGGCCGGCTCTCCGTGTTCAACCCGGCTTTCTTGCGCCTGCTGGGTTTTGTCGAAGCCCATTTCAACGCCGGCGTCCACATTGCCGACCTGCTCGATCGCCTGGCCCCCCAGGTGGCGGAGGACACGGCCTGGCCCGCCTTCCGTGAGGCGGTCGCCATCGCGGTCACCAACCGCGAACCGCTGGCCCATCGCCTGTTCCTGGCCGATGGCCGTACCCTCGACATTGCCTGCAGGCCGCTTTCCGACGGGCGCGAGTTGATGCGAGTGCGCGACATCTCTGACACCTACAATGTCGAGCGCGTGTTGATGGACCGCAATGCCGCGCTGGAGGAGGCCAACCGCCTCAAAACCGATTTCCTCGCCAATGCCAGCTACGAACTGCGCACACCGCTGACCACCATTTCCGGCTTTGCCGAACTGCTGCAGTCCGAAATCGGCGGCCCGCTGACGCCGGAGCAGGGCGAGTATCTGGCCGGCATCACGAAAGCCTCCGACGCGCTCGCCGCGCTGATCGACAGTGTTCTCGACGTTTCCCTGGGCGAGGCCGGGCGTTGGGATGCCGGTGCGGCCGAAATCGCGCTCGCGCCGCTGATCCATTCGGTTGCCGCCGTGGTCCGGCCGCAGATCGAGGCGCAGGGACTGGCGCTCAATCTGCACACGGCACCTAACCTGCCCACCATCCAGGCGGACGAGCGCCGTTTGCGCCAGCTCGTCTTTAATCTGATGACCAGCGCCGCCCGCCACAATCGCAGCGCACAGCAGATCGAGGTGACGTGTTTGACCGCGGGCGATGGGGTGGAGATCGCCGCCGGCATCGAGTTGCCGCCGCTCTCGCCCGACCGGCACCTGTTCGAGCACGAGCTGGCGCTCACCCTGGTGCAGCGCCTCGCGGTTCTGCACGGCGGCCAACTCACCATCGACCGCGAGGCCAATCGCGCCCGCCTCGTCTGCCGCCTGCCGCGCCGGCGCGGCCCGATAGAGGGGCGGCAGCCCGCGGCCCGGATGGCAGAGGCGCCGGCGGCGCAATGATCCTCTGGCACGAGCGCGCCGGGAAGCCGATTTCCTCCGGCCCGGTTTTGCTCTGGTGATTCGATGCGGAAAGATGGTACCCATCCGTCGGTTGAATCGAACCGCCGGATTATTGAAACAGTGGGCCGATTCGCGAAACGCTTGCCGTCACAAGCGTTTCGATCGGACCGCTAAGGTCCGCCGCATCCGAATGGAACAAAGGCTTGAAGTCTGATGAAAGTCCACGCAATCCGTTTCGCCAGCCCCGGCGGCCCTGAGGTTCTGGAGTGGCAGGAAGTCGAACTCGGCCAGCCGGGTCCGGGGGAGGCGCTGGTGCGAAACAAGGCGGTCGGCCTGAACTATATCGACACCTACCACCGCTCCGGCCTGTATCCGCTGCCGCTGCCGTCGGGCATCGGCCTGGAAGGCGCCGGCGTGGTCGAGGCGGTGGGCGAGGGCGTCACCAACGTGGCGCCCGGCGACCGCGTTTCCTACGGCACGGGCACGCCCGGTGCCTATGCCGAGGCCCGCATCATGCCGGCCGCGCACCTGCTGAGACTGCCGGAGGCCATTCCGTTCGAGGCGGGTGCTGCGATGATGCTGAAAGGCATGACCGTCGAATACCTGCTGCACCGCACCTTTGAGGTCGAACTTGGCCAGACCGTGCTGTTCCAGGCGGCAGCGGGCGGCGTCGGCCTGATTGCCGGCCAGTGGTTGAAGGCGCTGGGAGTCATCGCCATCGGCACGGCCGGCGGCGCGGAAAAGTGCGCGCTCGCCAAGGCGCATGGCTACGCCCATGTCATCGACTACACCAAGGAAAACGTGCCGGAGCGGGTGCGCGAGATCACCGGCGGCAAGGGCGTGCCGGTGGTCTACGACTCGGTCGGCAAGTCGACGTGGGAAGGCTCGCTCGACTGCCTGAGCCCGCGCGGCCTGATGGTGACGTTCGGCAACGCCTCCGGCCCGGTGGACGGCGTGAACCTGGGCATTCTGGGCGCCAAGGGCTCGCTCTACGTCACCCGCCCCTCGCTCGTCGCCTACACCGGCACCCGCGGGGAGTTGGAACTCTCCGCCGACCGTCTCTTTGACATGGTTGCGGGCGGCAAGGTGGAGATCAAGATCAACCAGACCTACAAGCTGGCAGAAGCGGCCCAGGCGCACCGCGATCTGGAAGGCCGCAAGACCACCGGCTCGACCGTGTTCACGGTTTGAGGCAGGGCTGTTGAAAGCACGGCTGGGCGCCGGCAGCGCGCCCAACCGAATTTCATTGCCGGATGCGCGGGCTTGGCCTAACGTAATCGGCAGCGTGGCGGGTGTAGTTCAGTGGTAGAACGTCAGCTTCCCAAGCTGAATGTCGTCGGTTCGATCCCGATCACCCGCTCCATTCTCGCCTTGTCCGGCCCGCCAAAACAGTCCGGCCCGCCAAAATAGGCGATCACCGCCCCGTGAACCGCGGCTTGCGCTTGTCCAGGAAAGCGGCGACGCCCTCGGCATGGTCGGCGGTGCACATGCTGTCGGCGATCAGTTCGCCCTCCATTTGCAGGTGGCTTTCCAGGCTGAGGTGGTTGGTGGCGTTGAACAGCCGCTTGGCGTTGGCATAGGCGTGGGTTGGGCCGTCGGCGAGACGGCGGGCGAGCTTGTCCGTTTCCGCCTCCAGTTCGGCGCGGGGAACGACCCAGTTGACGATGCCCAGTTCCTTGGCCTTCTCCGGCCCGAAACGGTCGCCGAGGAAGGCGAGTTCCATCTGCTGTTTCATGCCCAGCGTCCGCCCCAGGAAATAGGACGAGCCGCCGTCCGGGCTGGCGCCGATATGGCAGTAGGCGAGGGTGAAGATGGCGTCGTCGGCGGCAATCGCCAGGTCGCAGGCCCCGACCAGGCCCATTCCGGCGCCGGCCACCGCACCCTGAACCGAAGCCAGCACCGGCTTGCCCATGCGGCGGATCGCGAAGAGCGGCAAGTGCAGGAGGTGGATGCCCTCCATGATGGTCTGCCGGCGCTCGCCCTCTGGCATTTCCAGCCGTTGTTTCATCACGCGGATGTCGCCGCCGGCCATGAAGTGGTCGCCGGCGCCCTTCAGCACGACGCAGCGCACCGCGTCGTTGAATTCCAGGTCGCAGACGATCTCGCGGAACAGGGTGCGCAGGCCGGGGGTCAGCGCGTTCCGCACCTCCGGCGCGTTCAGGGTGACGGTGGCGACGCCGTCGGCGATGGCAAGCAGGACCGGATCGCTCATGGGACGTTCCTCTTCTCTGGCAAGCGGCACACGGGTTCGTTATTGGGAAAGGCCTTCCAGGCAGATTAAGGTCGGATGCCAGAAACGCCAGCCCTGCCGCAACACGGGACGTGTACTATGCTGATTCGCCGCCAACCCTCCTGGGCCATCCCGGACCGCGAAGCGACGCCGGAAGCGGTCTATCTCTCGCGCCGCAGCTTGCTGGGCGGGGCGGCGGGCCTGATCGGCGCCGCCGCGATGCCGAACCTCGCCTGGGCGGCGGCCAGCCACGATCTTTATCCGGTGGAGCGTAACCCGGCCTTTACGCTGGACCGGCCGCTGACGGACGAGGAGATCGCCACCACCTACAATAATTTCTACGAGTTCGGCAGCCACAAGAACATCCACCGCGCGGCACAACGGCTGCAGATCGAGCCCTGGCAGGTGGTGATAGATGGCATGGTCGAGCAGGAGATCACGATCGATGCGCACGACCTGATCGGCAAAATGCCGCTGGAAGAGCGGCTCTACCGCCATCGTTGCGTCGAGGCTTGGTCGATGGCGGTGCCGTGGAGCGGTTTTCCGCTGCGCGCGCTGGTGGATTTTGCCAGGCCGCTGTCCTCGGCGAAATATCTGCGCATGGAGACGTTCAAGGACCCGGGCGTCGCCTCCGGTCAGCGGGCGTCCTGGTATCCATGGCCTTATGTGGAGGGCCTGATGATGGAGGAAGCGACCAACGACCTCGCCTTTGTCGCGACGGGCCTCTATGGCAAGCCGATGCCGAAGCAGAACGGCGCGCCGCTGCGCCTGGCGGTGCCATGGAAGTATGGTTTCAAATCGATCAAGTCGATCACGCGCTTCACTTTTACCGACGAGATGCCGGTGAGCTTCTGGATGGAGGTGCTGGGCGCCGAGTATGGCTTCTACGCCAACGTCAATCCGGGCGTGCCGCACCGGCGCTGGAGCCAGGCGGACGAGAAGCTGCTGGGCACGGACGAGCGGCGCAAGACGTTGATGTACAACGGCTATCAGGAGCAGGTGGCGCACATCTACAAGGGCATGCCGCAAAACGAGATTTTCTATTGAGGCATGATCTTCTTTCTATTGAGGAACGTCAGCGCCGCGGCTGGAACAGGCGGCCGCCGGTGATTGGCCCGGGTGCGGCGGTGGTGCCGGGGAAGCTGATTGGCAGGCTGCGGGCCGAGCGTACCGCCAGATAGGCGAACGCCTCTGCTTCCAATGCGTCGCCATCGATGCCATGGGCCTCGGCCGGGTCGAGGGGGGCGCGCAGCCGGTCGCGCAGTGCGGCCATCACCGCCGGATTGCGCCGTCCGCCGCCGCCGACGATCCAGAGCCGGGGCCACTCCGGCATGTGCCGCAGGGCGGCCGCGAGGCTGGCGGCGGTGAAGGCGACCAGGGTCGCAGCGCCATCCTCGGCCGAAAGATGCGCCATCGCCTCCAGCCCGAAATCAAGCCGGTCAAGCGATTTCGGCGGCGTGCGGGCGAAATAGGCGGCGGTCAGCAAGTCCGCCAGCACGGCCTCATCCACCCGGCCAGCCAGCGCGAGCCGGCCGTCGCGGTCCACCGGGTCGCCGGTGTGGCGAAGCGCCCATTCGTCCAGCAGCATGTTGGCGGGGCCGGTGTCGAAAGCCAACAAGTCGCTCTCGCCCGGGCCGATCCAGGTGACGTTGGCGACGCCACCCAGGTTCAGGAAGGCGCAGGGCCGGGGCGCGCCCCCAGCCAGTGCCCGGTGATAGACCGGGGCGAGCGGTGCGCCCTCGCCGCCGGCGGCGACGTCGGCAGAACGGAAATCGCAGGCGACCGGCAGGCCCAGCGCATCCGCCAGCCGCTGGCCGTCACCCAATTGCCAGGTGCGGTGCTCTGCCGGTTTGTGCAGCACGGTGTGGCCATGAAAGCCGACCATCGCGACGGCAGCTGCGTCGGTGCCGGTCTCTGCCAGCAGGGCGGCGACGGCATCGCGATGGTGGTCGGTCAGTGCTGCCTCCAGCGCCGGCGCCCGTTCCTCCGGCGCCAGCAGCGCGCCGGCCATGGCAGCGCGGAAGGCGGGCGGGTAGGGGCGGAAGACGAAGCCCTGCGGCTCCACCAGCCCTTCGCCGTCGGTGCGGAGCAAGACAGCGTCGACCCCGTCCATGCTGGTGCCGCTCATCAGGCCGATGGCGAGGCAGGGTAGGGGCGGCCAGGGGTGTGATTGTCCTTGCATGACAAGCATGGTACATGCCCGGCTCCCAACGACAAGCAGTGCCAGACCGATGCCGCGTTCCGACTTCCTTGCCGCGCTGACCGAGCGCGGCTTTATCCACCAGTGCACCGACACCGAAGGGCTGGACGCTGCGGCCTGCGAGCGGGCGATCCGCGCCTATATCGGCTTCGACTGCACCGCCGATTCGCTGCATGTCGGCAGCCTGGTGCAGATCATGATGCTGCACTGGCTGCAGAAGACCGGGCACAAGCCTATCGTGCTGATGGGCGGCGGGACCACCAAGATCGGCGATCCCTCCGGCCGGGACGAGAGCCGGCAGTTGCTGAGCCATGAGGATATCCAGCGGAACAAGGCCGGCATTTTCCGGGTGTTCGAGCGGTTCCTGACCTTCGGTGGCGAGGCCTCGGCCACCGATGCGGTCATGGTCGACAACGACGAGTGGCTCTCCGAACTGAAATACATCCCGTTGCTGCGCGAGGTGGGGCGGCATTTCAGCGTCAACCGCATGCTGACCATGGACAGCGTCCGCCTGCGCCTGGAGCGCGAGCAGCCACTGACCTTCCTCGAATTCAACTACATGATCCTGCAAAGCTATGACTTTGTGGAACTGTCCAAACGCTATGGCTGCACGCTGCAAATGGGCGGCAGCGACCAGTGGGGCAATATCGTCTCCGGTGTCGAACTGGGGCGGCGGCTGGAACAGCCGCAGCTCTATGGCCTGACCTCGCCGCTGATCACCACCGCCGACGGCGGCAAGATGGGCAAGACCGCGGCGGGCGCGATCTGGCTGAACGAAGACCGGCTCCGCGTCTATGACTACTGGCAGTTCTGGCGCAACACGCTGGATGCCGATGTCGGCCGCTTCCTGAAGCTGTTCACGGTGCTGCCGCTGGACGAGATTGCCAGGCTGGAGGCGCTGCAAGGCGCCGAACTGAACGAAGCGAAGAAGGTGCTCGCCACCGAAGCCACCGCCCTGCTGCATGGCCGCACCAAGGCGGAGGAAGCGGCGGAGACCGCGCGCAAGGCGTTCGAGGAAGGTGTCCAGGCCGAAGGTCTGCCGACGGTGGAGGTTGCCGCCAGCGATCTGGAGGCGGGGGTGCCGGCCTTCGACCTGTTCAAGCGCGCCGGCTTGGCGGCCAGCAACGGCGCGGCGCGGCGCCTGGTCCGCGGCGGCGGTGCCAGGCTCAACGATGTGGCGCTCGCCGACGAAAACCAGCTCATCGGTTCGGGCGATCTGACCGAGGCCGGCACGCTGAAGTTGTCGGCAGGCCGCAAGCGGCATGTGCTGGTGAAACCGGCCTGACCGATCGTGCCGGATTCGAGCGCCGGGCGCTGGCGTTTGGCGTTGTGTGACATTCCGAAGCGTCGTATCGTCCTCCCCAACGGGTTTTGGCCGACGGTCGAACCCGACCTGCCAACAGTGGAGGAAATCTATCGTGGAACGCCGTAATTTTCTGAAGGGTGCCGCAATCGCCGGTGCCGCCGCCGCCACCTCGACCCTCGCCGCGCCTGCGATTGCGCAGGGCGTCCGGGAACTGAAAATGGTGATGGCCTGGCCGAGAAACTCGCCGGGCGCCGGCACGTCCGGCCAGCGCGTCGCCGACCGCATCACCATGCTCTCGGGCGGCAAGCTGAATGTGAAAGTCTATGGGGCGGGCGAACTGGTGCCGGCCTTCCAGTCGTTCGATGCGGTCTCCGCCGGCGACGCCGACATGTATCATGCTGCGGAATACTATTTTCAGGGCAAGTCCAAGGGCTACAACTTCCTCAGCGCCGTGCCGTTCGGCATGACCGGCACGGAAACCCATGCCTGGATCCGCTATGGCGGCGGCCAGGAACTGTGGGACGAGTTGTCCGCGGGCTTTAACCTGAAGGGCTTTCCCACCCACACGACCGGCACGCAGATGGGCGGCTGGTTCCGCAAGGAAATCAACTCGGTCGATGATTTCCAGGGTCTGAAAATGCGTATGCCTGGCCTGGGTGGCGAGGTGCTGCGCGCACTGGGCGCGACGCCGCTGAACCTGCCGATCGGCGAAATCTATCCGTCGCTGCAATCCGGCGCGATCGACGCGACCGAGTGGGTTGGCCCCTGGCAGGACCTGGCTTTTGGCTTCCACAAGATCGCGAAGAATTATTACGGCCCCGGCTTCCACGAGCCCGGCACGGTTGCCTCCTTCGGCATCAACAAGACGCTCTACGACAGCCTGCCCAAGGACCAGCAGGAGTTGATCTCCGTCGTCATCAAGGCGGAGGCGCAGGACCAGTCGTCGGAGTTCAACGCGCTGAACCAGTCGTCGCTCGACACGCTGGTGAACAAGCATGGCGTTATCGTGCGGGCGTTCCCGGACGAGCTGATGATGAAGGCGAAAGCCGCGGCGGCCGACGTGGTCGCGACGATGGCGACGAGCGACGACATCACCAAGCGCATCGCCGACAGCTATGCCGCCTTCCAGAAGCAGGCGATGCAATACGCGCCGCGCAGCGAGCTTGGCTACATGAACTTCCGGGCCCAGAACGGCTAGAGCCTGTCTTCAACCGGCGGTGTGGGATGACTTCTCACCCCGCCGGCGCGGCCGGCGAAGCCTCACGACGTCCCGCCCCCGGCGAGAGACACGCTGCGGCTTCGAAGGATCGGCAGGCCTTCGGCTCGCAATGGCCTTGCAGTGACATGGTGGTCACGGCCAACTCCACAAAAGCCCACGGGAATCATCCGCAATGCTCTCCTCCATCGTGCGCTCGGTCGATGCGCTTAACGAGCGGTTGGGCCGTCTCGTCTCCTGGCTGGCTCTGTTCATGGTGCTGGTGCAGTTCGTCGTGGTGCTGATGCGCTATGTCTACGGGCTGGGGTGGATCTGGATGCAGGAGAGCATCATTTACATGCACGCCATCGTCTTTCTGGCGGCGGCGGGCTACACGCTGGTACACGATGGCCACGTGCGGGTGGATATTTTCTATGGCGGCATGAGCGAGCGTGGCAAGGCCATCGTCGACCTGATTGGCGGCCTGATCTTCCTGTTGCCGATGTGCGCCATGATCACCTGGGCCTCGTGGGGTTTCGTCTCCCGCGCTTGGGGCATTTTGGAGGGCTCGCCGGAGGGCGATAACGGCATACCCGGCGTCTTTATCCTGAAAAGCATGATCCTGATTTACTGTATGTTTGTGGCCCTGCAGGGTTTGGTGATGATCGCCCGCTCTGTGCTGACGCTGAGCGGGACGGAGCCGCCGCCGCGGCCGAAAGCCGATATGGCGGGAGAAGGCGTATGACACTGGCCGAAATCCTCTCGCTGTTGCTGTTCGGCGGCGTCTGTGTTGGCCTGATGGCCGGCTATCCGGTGGTCTTCACGCTGGGCGGCGTCTCGCTGATTTTCGGACTGCTGGCGAACGCGCTGGGCGTATTCGACCTTTCGTTCTTCGGCTTCATCCCGAACCGCATCTTCGGCATCATGACGAACGAGGTGCTGTTGGCGGTGCCTCTGTTCGTCTTCATGGGCGTGATGCTGGAGCGCTCCAAGGTGGCTGATGACCTGCTCAACACCATGGGCGGCCTGTTCGGCTCCATGCGCGGCGGCCTGGGCATATCAGTCTGCGTCGTCGGCGCGCTGCTGGCGGCGTCTACCGGCATTGTCGGCGCGACCGTGGTGACCATGGGCCTCTTAAGCCTGCCGACCATGCTGCGCTGGGGCTATGACCCGAAGCTGGCCTGCGGCACGATCTGCGCCAGCGGCACGCTCGGCCAGATCATTCCGCCCTCCATCGTGCTGGTGGTCCTGGGCGATCAGATTTCGAATTCCTATCAGGAAGCGCAGCGCGAGCTGGGCAATTTCGCGCCGGACCCGGTCAGCGTCGGCGACCTGTTTGCCGGTGCGCTGATCCCGGGCCTGATGCTGGTCGGCCTCTATATCGCCTGGCAGTTGTTCGTCGCCGCCACCCGCCCGGGCGCCGCGCCGGCGATCACCGCCGAGAACGCGATGGCCGATGTGAGCCTGGGCAAGACCATCGGCGCGCTGGTGGTGCCGGTGGTGCTGATCGTCGCCGTTCTGGGCTCGATCCTGGCCGGTATCGCAACACCGACGGAGGCGGCGGCGGTCGGCGCCATCGGCGCGACGCTGCTGGGCGGCATGCGCCTCGCCAACGGCAGTCAGCAGCTCCTGATGCTGATCGGTGGCCTGGCGCTGATTGTGGTGCTGATCCTGACCGGGACTCTCGACCTGCGGCTGGGCCGTCAGGAGGTGAGCGGCGCCGAGCAGTTCGGTATTTATGCCGCTGCTGCGTGCTGTGCCCTGTTGGGCATTGGCGTGTTCGACGCACTGCGCCGCACGCATATCGAGGGTTCGCTGCGGGAGGTGATGCAGCAAACCACCAAGATCTCCGCCATGGTGTTCGGCATTGTCATTGGCGCACAGGTCTTCAGCCTCGTGTTCCGCGGCCTCGGCGGCGACGACATCGTGCATGAGTTCCTGCACAACATGCCCGGCGGCGCGTTCGGCGCGATGCTGGTGGTGATGTTGACCATGTTCATTATGGGCTTTTTCCTGGATTTCATCGAAATCAGCTTCGTCGTGATCCCGATCGTCGCGCCGATCCTGCTGAAGATGGACCTGAACCCGGTCTGGCTGGGCATTATGATTGCGGTGAACATGCAGACCAGTTTCCTGACGCCACCGTTCGGCTTTGCCCTGTTCTATCTGCGGGGCGTCGCACCGCCCTCGGTCTCAACCATTCAGATATACAAGGGCGTGATCCCATTCGTTTCGCTGCAATTGCTGATGCTGGCGATACTCTGGGTGTTTCCGGACCTGACCCTGTGGCTGCCGCGGATGGTGTACGGCACGGTCGCTGGCGACGGTTAGGCAGCCCCCCAAAAAAAACGCCCGGTCCAGTCTGACGGTCCAATCTGACGGTCCAGTCCGACCGGGCGGTTGGCATCCGGGTTTCGCTGGTGGCCGCTTCAGCCCCTGATATCGCCTTGCATCCAGGCGTTGATCAGCCGGTAAGCGATGCTGTCGCGCCGCGGGAACCGGACGCCGTGCGCTTCCGGATCGTCCATTTGCAGGCGGTGGAGCCATTTGGCGTCTTCCAACTCCTCCGCTTCCAGCACGATTTCCATATCCTCCGATTCCGCATGGAAGCCCAGCATCAGCGACGCTGGGAAAGGCCAGGGCTGGCTCGCCCAATAGTGCACCTTCTGCGGCAGGACGGTGACGCCCACTTCCTCCAGCACCTCGCGTGCAACGGCTTCTTCCAGGCTTTCGCCCGGCTCGACAAAGCCGGCCAGCGTCGAATACATGCCGGGGATGGGGAAGTTCTTGTTGCGGCCCAAGAGGCAGTAATCGTCCTTGTAGACCAGCATGATTACCGCGGGGTCGGTGCGCGGGAAATGCGGGGCCTTGCAGTCCGGATTGGTGCAATCGCGCTGGTTGCCGGCCTGGCTCGCCTCGGTCGGGCTGCCGCAGACGCCGCAATACTGGTGGCGAGCGTGCCAGAACATCAGGCCGCGGGCGTGGGCCAGGATCGCGCCTTCGTGCTGGTCGATGGTGGGACCGAACTTGCGCAGGTCGTCGAAAGCGCCCTGGGCGGCCAGCAGCGGATGCTGGTAGGGGTCTTCGTGGTGCGAGAGGTCGAGCGCGAAATAGGCCCGGCCTTCGCGGATGCCGAGCAGGGTCACATGTTTGCCGGCGTCCAGCAGGTCCTTCGCCTCGCCGACCGTGGGCAGCAGGGCGCGGTCGTCTTCGGCATGGGCCAGGTTCTGGTTGCGCCAGACCGGCACCAGAATGGTTTCGGGCTGGGCCAGCCGCCCCTTCAGCCACTCCGGGTCGGTGCGGCGGTGGGACAGGCGGTCGAGCGGGGCGCCAGTGTACCAGAGGCGCTTTGGCATGGGCGTGATCCTTCGTTGCTGGCGGGGCCAGATTCGCTGGCCTAAGGGTTATCCCAGCCGCGGCGTTCGCGCAATCGCCTGGCGGCCCAGCGGTCCGACCGAAACGCTTGCGACGGCAAGTGTTTCGTGAATCGGCCCGCTATTTCAATCATCCGGCGGTTCGATTCAGCCAACGGATGAGCACCGTCTGTCGGCATCGAACCGCTAGGGGCGCCAGAAGCTGGGCGCGAACAACACCAGAATGGTGAAAAACTCCAGCCGCCCCAGCAGCATTCCGGCCGACAGAATCCACTTGGCGGCCTCCGGCAGTGCGGCAAAGGTGCCGGAGGGGCCAACAATGTCGCCGATGCCGGGCCCCACATTCGAAATTGTCGTGGCCGCAGCCGAGGCTGCGGTCAGCAGATCCAGGCCAAGCGCGCCCAGGGCTACGGTGACCAGGCCGACACAGGCCATATAGACCAGAGTGAAGGCCAGCACCGACTCGACGATATCGGCGGAGATCGGATTGTCGTTGTAGTAGGCGACGAAGACGCCATGGGGGCGGATCAGCTTTTTGATCTGAAGGCCGGCGGCGGCGAACAGGATCTGGAAGCGGAAAATCTTGATGCCGCACGAGGCCGAACCGGCGCAGCCGCCGATGAACATCAGGATGAAAAAAATGCCGGGGGCATAACTGCCCCAGTGGTCGTATTCGGAGGTGGCATAGCCGGTGCCGGTCATTACCGAGGTGACGTTGAAGGCGCTCAGGCGCAGCGCCAACCAGAAATCCTGGTGGGCGAAGGCCCGTTGCGCGGCCAGGACGATCAGGATCGCAACGCCCAGTGTGGCAAAAAACCAGCGCACCTGGCCATCGCGGTACAGCAGCCGGCTCTGGCCGCGCAGCGCCGCGACGAACAGAACGAAGGGCAGGGCGCCGGCAATCATGCCCACGGTGATGATCCAGTGGATCGCAGGCGTCTCGAACGCGGCGATGGAGCGGTCGGAGGTGGAAAAACCGCCGGTCGAAATCGTCGTCATGGCATGAACGACCGCATCGAATGCCGACATGCCGGCCAGCATCAGGCTGACGGACAGCGCCAGGGTCAGGCCGCAATAGACCGCCGCAATCCAGCCCGCCAGTTGCGCCGTCCGCGGCAGGGCCTTTTGCGAGCGGTCGGAGGATTCGGTGCGGAACAACTGCATGCCGCCCACCTGCAGCATCGGCAATACGGCAACCGCGGTGACGATGATGCCGATGCCGCCGATCCATTGCAGCAGCGCGCGCCACAGCAGAATACCGGGTGAGGTGTGGTCCAGGCCGATCATGACGGTGGAGCCGGTGGTGGTAATGGCGCTCATGGATTCGAAAAACGCGTCGGTCACGCCCAGCGGCACCTGCAACAGCGCGAACGGCACCGCGCCGAAAACAGCGGCGGCAAACCAGGAAAGGCTGGTCATCAGAAACGCTTGCCGCAGGTCCAGCCGCGCCCGGTTGCCATGCGTGGCCAGCAGCAGGGCGCCGCCGACGAACAGGGTGGCTGCACCGGCAAACAGGAAGGCCTGCCAGTCGGGGGTGCTAAGGATGATCTCAATCGCAGCCGGCAGCAGCATGGCCGTCGCCAGGGCCACCAACTGGATGCCAACGACGAGCAGGATAGGGCGGAAATCGGTCACTGCCGGATCTCCATGCCCCCGCCTATCCCCGCCAGAATTTGGGCAGGAACAGCACCAGAATGGTGAAGAACTCCAGCCGGCCGAACAGCATGCCGATGGCCAGCGCCCACTTGCCGGGGTCCGGCAGCGCGGCGAACGTGCCGGCCGGGCCGATGATGTCGCCCAGCCCCGGTCCGACATTCGAAATCGCCGTCGCCGCACCGGAGGTCGAGGTGATGAAATCCAGCCCCATGAAGCCGAGCGCGATCGCCAAGACGGCAAAGCCGGCGGCAAAGACCAGGGAGAACGCCATCACCGACTCGACCACGTCCGGCGAAACCGGACGGCGGTTGTAATAGGCGATGAAAACGCCGTGCGGCTGCAACAGCTTCTTCAACTGAACGATCGCGGCGCCGAACAGGATCTGGAAGCGGAAGATCTTGATCCCGCACGTGGTAGAGCCGGCGCAGCCGCCGATGAACATGATGACGAAGAACATCGCCGGCGCGAAACTGCCCCAGTGGTCGTATTCCGACGTGGCATAGCCGGTGCCGGTCATGATCGAGGTGGCGTTAAAGGCAGCGAGATGCAGGGCGGTGTCGAACGATTCGCCCTTGAACGCCAGCTGTCCCAGCGATAGCGCGACAACGATAGCGCCCAGCGTCCCCAGGAACCAGCGCACCTGGGTGTCACGCAACAGCGGCCGCGCTTGGCCGCGCACCGTCTGGAGATAGAGCACGAATGGCAGCGATCCGGCGATCATGCCGGCTGTGATGATCCAGTGGATCAGCGGGTCCGGATAGGCGCCGACCGACTGGTCCGAGGTGGAGAAACCGCCGGTTGCCAGGGTGGTCATGGCATGGGCGATCGCATCGAACCGCGTCATGCCCGCAGCCCACAGCATGCCCGCCCAGAGCAGCGTCAGCCCGCCATAAAGGATGGCGATCCAGGCCGCCAGCTGGGCCGTGCGGGGAAACGCCTTTTCGGACCGGTCGGAGCTTTCCATGCGGAACAACTGCATGCCGCCGACCTGCAACATCGGCAGCACGGCCAGCGCCGTGACGATGATGCCAATGCCGCCGAACCACTGCAGCAGCGCACGCCAAATCAGAATGCCGGGCGGTGCATGATCCAGGCCGATCATCACGGTAGACCCGGTGGTGGTGATGCCGCTCATGGATTCGAAAAAGGCATCGGTAAAGTTCAATGGTACCTGCATCAGCATGAAGGGCAGGCTGCCGAACACGGCGGCCAGCAGCCAGCAGAGCCCTGTGGTCAGGAAGGCCTGCCGCAGGCCCAGCCGTGCCCGTTCGCTGTGGGTGGCCAGGATCAGGGCGCCGCCTACGAACAGCGTGGCGGCGCTCGCGAAGATGAAGGCCTGCCAGTCCGGCGTGCCGCTCGCCACTTCCACCAGGGCGGGCAGCAGCATGGTTATCGCCAGGGATACCAGCAGGATGCCCACGACGAACAGCACCGGACGGAAATCGAGCATGGTCGTCGGGTCTCCCGGCGGGTGCGGTCTGCGGGCGCGGGGCTAGTTCAACCGCCCGACCTGGTCGGGGCAGTCGAGCGAGAAGGTGGGAATGGCGATCTCGAACACGCTGCCGTCCTCGGTGATCATCTCATAGCTGCCGGTCATGAAGCCGCCGGGTACGGCCAGCGGCGTGCCGCTGGTGTATTCGAACGCCTCGCCCGGTTGCAGGATCGGCTGCTCACCGACGACGCCGGGGCCGCGGACCTCCTGCATCTGGCCGGCGCCATCGACGATGCGCCAATAGCGGTTGATCAGTTGCACGGTTTCTTGGCCGTGATTTTCGATCCGCACGTGATAGGCCCAGACATACCGGCCTTTCTCCGGCCGCGACTCGCGCTCCAGATATTCCGGTTCGACCGAGACGGTCAGCGCACAGGTGGTTTCGCGGTACATCGCTTCAATTATCCGCCATCACGGTTGCCCAGCCGAGGCACTGGTCCGGGCGCGATACTAAGAGCGCCGGGCCCGAGGCTCAAGAGGCCCTGGTGGTTCGATTCAGCCAACCGATGGGTACCATCTGCCGGCATCGAACCACCGGATTATGGAAATGGTGAGCCGATTCACGAAACGCTTGCCGTAGCAAGCGTTTCGATCGGGCCGCCAGCCCGGCGCGGGACTGGCGGAATGCCGCGCGGCTTGTGGACGGTCAGGCGGCCTTGCGCACCGCATCGGCCGCAGCCAGGGCGGCACCCTGCAGGTCGCGCCACAGGTCGTCCACATGCTCCAGCCCGACGGAGATGCGCACCAGCCCTTCGGTGATGCCGGCGGCCTCCCGCGCTTCCGGCTCCAGCACCCGGTGGGTGGTGGTCGAGGGGTGGCAGGAAAGCGACTTGGCATCGCCGAGATTGTTGGAGAGATCGACGATTTCGAGCGCGTTCAGAAACGCAAAGGCGGCGGGGCGCCCGCCTTCCACCTCGACGCTGAGGACGCTGCCGAAGAGGCCGTCTTTCATCTGCCGCTTCGCCACCGCATGGCTCGGGTGGCTGGCGAGGCCCGGATAGGCGACGCGGGTAACGTTCGGCAGTGCCTCCAGCCGTTCGGCCAAAGTCTGGGCGGTGCGGCTCATCTCGCGCACGCGCAGCGACAGCGTCTCCAGCCCCTTGACCACCACCCAGGCGTTGAACGGGCTGATGGCCGGGCCAGTGTGGCGGGTGAAGGGTTGCAGGAAATCCTTGTCGAAGGCCTTGTCGCACAGCACCGCGCCGCCAAGGGTGCGGCCCTGGCCGTCCAGATGCTTGGTGGTGGAATAGACCACCACGTCGCAGCCGAACTCCAGCGGCAGTTGCAGCACCGGCGTGCCGACCACATTGTCGACGATCACCTTGGCCCCGGCCCTGTGCGCCAGGCCCGTGAGCGCGGCCAGGTCGACGATATCCAGCGTCGGGTTGGTCGGCGTTTCGACAAACACGATCTTGGCGGGTTTCGCGAGCGCGGCCTCCCAGGCGTTCAGGTCAGCAGGCGGCACCAGATCGACCGCAACGCCCCATTTCGGCAGGATTTTCGTCAGAATGTGCAGGCTGGAGCCGAACAGCGTCGCGCCGGCAACCACACGGTCGCCGCTTTCCAGATAGCAGGCCATGGCGGCGAAAACCGCGGCCATGCCGCTGGCGGTCGCCCGACACATCTCCGCCCCTTCCAGCACGCGCAGCCTTTCTTCCAGCATGGATATGGTCGGGTTGGCATAGCGGGCATAGAGATAGCGGTCGATCTCGCCTCTGAACGCCGCGTCTGCCTGTTCGGCGCTGTCGAAGACGAACCCGGAATTGAGATAGAGCGCCTCGCTCGTCTCCCCATTGGGGCTGCGGGCGAGGCCGGCGCGAATGGCCAGGGTTTCCGGACGGTGGCCGGCGGGGGGGGCGTTCTTGGACATCGGATCGGTGTGCTCCATATACGGGACAAATGGCCGGGCCATCGTCCGCGGGGCACTGTCTGCGGCGGATCAGGGCAAAAAAACACCAGCCTCTGACGCGCTACGCATGACAGGCGGGCACTCGACGTCCCGACCGTTTAGCGAGGTTGTTTAACGTGGCCGCAAGCAGGTCGAGCAAATCACCACGTGCCGGCAACGATAGCGGCTCCGTGCTGCCGGCGTCAAGTTTCGACGTTCGATTGCTATAGATCAAAGCGCAACGCGCCAGCGATGGCCTATGGAGCTGATGCGCCGCAAGATGCCACAACTTCGAAGCCGGGAAATGCAATGGCCGACCCTGCAACCGCTGCAAGCGAGGGCGGCGGCAGCGCCGCCGCTGTCGATCTCCGCACTGCCGTCAGCCGCCAGTTCGACCTGGCCGCAGCCCGCATACCGACCCTGAAAACCGGTCTGATCGACTTCCTGCGCTATCCGAAGCGCGCCATCAGCCTCTGCTTCCCGGTGGAGATGAACGACGGTTCGGTCCGCACCTTCCACGGCTACCGCGTGGTCCACAACACGGCCAAAGGGCCGGGCAAGGGCGGCATCCGCTATCACCCCGACGTCACCATGGACGAGGTCATCGCTCTTGCGACGCTGATGACATGGAAGTGCGCGCTGATCGATGTGCCCTTTGGCGGGGCCAAAGGGGGCGTCATCTGCGACACAAAAAGCATGGAAGAGGGCGAACTCCGCCGTATTACCCGCCGCTTCATTCACGAACTCGGCGACAATATCGGGCCGTATACGGATGTGCCGGCTCCCGATATGTACACCAACGATCAGACCATGGCCTGGGTCTACGACACCTATGCCCAGGAGCATCCCGGCCGCAACAACCTGCCGGTCGTCACCGGCAAGCCGATCGAGATGGGTGGCTCGCTCGGCCGCAGCGCCGCTACCGGTCTCGGCACCTGCTTTGCGGCGGAGAGGCTGGTAATGCTGGGCGGCGTGCCGGGCCTGCCCACGCTTCAGGATGCCGCCGTCGCGGTGCAGGGCTTCGGCAATGTCGCGGTTGCCGCGGCGCACAGTTTCCAAGCCGCCGGCGCGCGCATTGTCGCTGTCAGCGATTCCCAGGGCGCCATCTATTGCCGGGACGGCCTCGACCTCGATGGCGTCGCCGCTTTCAAGCGCGAACACGGCACCGTCGTCGGCCTGCCCAACACCCAGTCCCTCACCAACGAAGACCTGCTGACTGCCGAGTGCGACGTGCTGGTGCCGGCAGCCATGGGCGGCCAGGTCCATGCGGGCAATGCTGACGCCATCCGCGCCCGCCTGGTGGTGGAGGGCGCGAACGGCCCGGTCACGCCGGAGGCCGACGCCCAACTCGCCGCCCGCGGCATCGTCGTGCTGCCGGACATTCTCGCCAACGCCGGCGGTGTTTGCGTCAGCTATTATGAATGGGTCCAGAACAACGAAAACGAACAATGGGACCTGGAGGACGTAAACCGCAAGATGAAGCGCAAGATGGAACGCGCGGTCGATGCGGTCCTTGCCTGCCAGCGCCGCCTTTCGGCCAGCCAAACCATGCCCGGAGCTGCCGACTTGCGGGTCGCCGCCATCGTCGTTGCCGTGGAGCGCATCGCCGACCTGACCCTGAAGCGGGGCATCTGGCCGTAGCGCAGCCGTTTCGCTTTGATTTCGCTCAATGTTGCGTGGCGGATCGGTGCTACGCTCGTCGCATCGGAGACAAGCAGACCATGCAAGCCCCACCCCCGGCCGATCGTTCGACATCCCCGGAAACCGGCCGCGTTCTGGCCGTGCGGGGCGCGGTGGTGGATGTTGTCTTTGACGCCGGCGTCCTTCCCCGAATTGATGACGCCTTGGCGGTGGAATGGGATCGGCCGCAGCCGCTGATCATCGAAGTGCAGGCCCATCTCGATCCCGCGACCGTGCGCGGCGTCGCGCTCCAGGCGACCGCCGGGCTGAAGCGGGGCGTGCCGGTGCGGCCGCTTGGCGGGCCCGTGGCCATCCCGGTCGGGGAGGAACTCTTGAGCCGGCTGCTGGACGTCACCGGCGCGGTGCGGGACGACGGGCCGGCCTTGCCAGAGTCGCTGCCGCGCGTGCCGATCCACCGCCCCGCACCGCCGCTGGGCGAACGCAGCGCCGCCACGGCCATCTTCGAGACCGGCATCAAGGTGATTGATCTGCTGGCGCCGCTGCCGCAGGGCGGCAAGGCGGCCATGTTCGGCGGCGCCGGTGTCGGCAAGACCGTCGTGGTCATGGAACTGATCCACGCCATGGTGCAGAGCTACCAGGGCATCTCTGTCTTTGCCGGCGTTGGCGAGCGCTCGCGCGAAGGGCACGAGCTTCTGAACGAGATGCGCGGCTCCGGCGTGCTGGAGCGCAGTGTCCTGGTTTACGGTCAGATGAACGAGCCGCCAGGTGCGCGCTGGCGCGTCGGCCTCACGGCGCTCACCATTGCAGAGTATTTCCGGGACAGGAAGCGCCAGAATGTGCTGCTGCTGATGGACAACGTCTTCCGCTTCGTGCAGGCAGGTGGCGAGGTTTCCGGCCTGCTGGGGCGGCTGCCGTCGCGGGTCGGCTACCAGCCGACATTGGCGACCGAGGTGGCAGCGCTGCACGAGCGCATTGCCTCGGTCGGCGGCGTCTCGGTGACCGCGATTGAGGCGGTTTACGTGCCCGCCGACGACTTTACCGACCCGGCGGTTACGGCCATTTCCAGCCATTTGGACAGCATGATCGTGCTCTCGCGCAGTATGGCGGCGGAGGGTATGTATCCCGCCGTCGATCCGCTCGGCTCCACTTCCATCCTGCTCGACCCGACGGTGGTGGGGGAGGAGCATTACCTTATTGCCGAGCAGGTGCGCGAAACCATCGCGCACTATCGGGAATTGCAGGACATCATCTCGCTGCTTGGCGTCGAGGAGTTGAGTGCGCGGGACCGTCTGGCCGTCCGCCGCGCGCGCCGGCTGCAACGCTTCCTGACCCAGCCGTTCAGCGTGACGGAGGCGTTTACCGGCATGCCGGGCCGCTCCCTGCCCTTGCCGGAAACGCTGAAGGGCTGTGCCGCCATCCTGGCCGGCGAATGCGACAAATGGCCGGAAGACGCGCTGTACATGGTTGGCAATTTGGATGAGGCGCGGCAGAAGGCCGAGGGGCGGGAGGCGAAGGCCGCATGAGGCTGCTGATCACCACCCCCACCGCCATCGTCATCGACGAGACAGGGGTGACCGCCATCCGGGCGGAGGACGAGAGCGGCAGCTTCGGCATCATGAACGGCCATGCCGACCTGCTGACCGCGCTCAGCGTCTGCATCGTCAGTTGGAAAGGCGAGAACGAAAAGCGGCGCTATTGCGCCGTCCGCCGCGGCCTGTTCTCGGTCCGCAAGGCGGAGGCGGGTACCGAGGTCGCGATTGCCACGCGCGAGGCGGTGCCAGGCGACCGGCTCGAACACCTGGAACGGGTGGTCCTTGACGAATTCCGCCAGCGCCTGGAAACCGAGCGCTCCGCCCGAACCGAGAGCCTGCAATTGCAGATGAAGGCGGTCCGCCAGATCGTCCGGTTCTTGCGCCCGGACAATCCCAGCCAACCGGGAGGCGGCGGATGAGCGAATCCGGCGGCGAACCCAAGGGCCATTGCCCCCCCGAAGATCTCGCCCGGGCTGCCCGCAAGCGGCACGAACGGCACGAGCGCTGGCGGCGCGAGGGCGAGCCGACGCTGATGCGCCAGGTCGGGCAAATCGGCATGCTGGGCTGGACGATTGTCACGCCTGCCCTGTTGGGCCTGTTCCTCGGCCGCTGGATCGACCGGGGCATGGACACCGGCATTTTCTGGACCGCGCCTCTGCTGCTGCTGGGCCTGGGGCTCGGCTGCTGGTCCGCATCGGCAATGAGTCTGCTCGAAACCACCGAACCCGGCACACTCGCCTGGGCTATCCAGATTGCGCTCTGGCTCGCCGCGGGGCTCGCGATCGGCGCGCTGCATTTCTGCTCGCTCCGCTGGAGCGTGCGCCTGTTCATCGAGGGCCGTACGGCACGCTCGCTGGCGATCCAGGGGTTGCGGCTCACCGCGCTGGGCGGGGCGCTTGCCGCGGTCGCGGTCTGGTTCGGCGCGCTGCCATTGTTGGCGGCGACGGCGGGCTTGTTGCTGGCAAGAACAGCGGTTCTGCGCCTGGGGACGCCCTCATGATCGAGTCGCCGCTCTCCGCCAAGGTGGTGTTCACCATCGGCCCGGTGCCGATTACGGAGCCTGTCGTCGTGACCTGGGCGCTGATGGCCGCACTAGGCCTGGCCGGCTGGGCGCTGACGCGCCGCCTGTCGCTGCGGCCCGGCGCACGGCAAACGGCGCTGGAGTTGATCGCCGGAGTGATCGAGCAGCAGATCCGCTCCACCATGCGGGTCGAGCCCCGTCCCTATATCGCGTTTGTCGGCACGCTGTTCCTGTTCATCCTGACCGCGAACTGGTCATCCCTGATCCCCGGAGTCGACCCACCGACCGCGCATCTGGAGACCGACGCCGCGCTCGGCCTGATCGTCTTCGGTGCGATCTTTTTTTACGGCATCCGAACCCTCGGCCTGCTTGGCTATCTCAAGACCTTTGCCCAGCCCACGGTGGTGATGATCCCGCTCAATATCATCGAGACCTTCACCCGGACCTTCTCCCTGATCGTGCGCCTGTTCGGCAATGTCATGAGCGGTGTCTTCGTCATCGCCATCCTGCTGTCGCTCGCCGGTCTGCTGGTGCCGATCCCGCTGATGGCGCTCGACCTGCTGACCGGCGCGGTGCAGGCCTACATCTTCACCGTGCTGGCCATGGTGTTCATCGGTTCGGCCCTGACCGAGGGCAAGCCGGACAATTTCAGCAACCCGGAGGCTTCCGACAATGGAGACGCCCGTGAATTGGATTGAAATCGTCAGCATCGTCTCGGCGGCGCTGGCCGTGGGCCTGGGCGCCTTCGGCCCGGCGCTGGGCGAGGGCCGGGCGGTCGCCGCCGCGATGGACGCCATCGCCCGCCAGCCGGAGGCCGCAGGCACCATCTCCCGCATGCTGTTCGTCGGCCTCGCCATGATCGAGACCATGGCGATCTATTGCCTGGTGATCGCCCTGCTGGTTCTGTTCGCCAACCCGTTCGTGCAGTAGCGCCATGCAGTTCGACTGGTGGACGCTGGCGCTGCAGACGATCAACGTCCTCGTCCTTGTCTGGATTCTGGCGCGGTTCTTCTTCCGTCCCATCGCCGCCATCGTCGCCAAGCGGCGGGAGGAAGCCGGCCGCGTGCTGGCGGAAGCCGCGGCGGAACGGGCGGCGGCCCAACAGGAAAAGGCCGCCGCCGCCGCCGAACACCAGCAGATCGCCGCTCAGCGCGAGGCCCTGATGGAAAACGCGCGGACCGAGGCCGCGGCCGAAAAAGAGCGCCTCCTCGCCCAATCCGCCGAGGCGCTCGCCCGGCAGCGGGAGGAGGCGGAGGCCGCGCTCGCCCGCCAGCGGCACGAGAGCGAGGGCGAACTGATCGCGCAGGCGAGCAACCTCTCGGTCGATATTGCCAAACGCCTGCTGGAACGCCTGCCGCCGGAAACCGTCTTTAAGGCGTTCCTGTCGGGGTTGGAGACAGCGCTGCAGAACCTGCCGGACGACGGGGCCGATGGCATTGCCGGCGCCGATGGCGAGCACCCGGTCGAAGTCGTGACCGCCGCATCGCTCAGCGAGGACCAGGCCCGACAAGTCAGGGCGCTGCTGAAGCAGGCGGCAGACACCGACGTCGCGCTGGAATTCCGCAGCGATCCGGCCCTGATCGCGGGCATCGAAGTGCACGCCCGGAACACGATCATCCGCAACAACTGGCAGGCCGATCTGGCCCGCATCCGGGAGGAATTGCTGCATGAGCACAACCACCACCCGGCTTGATCGCTGGCTGGACGACGCCCGCCAGCGCGTCGCCTCGGCCGACCTTGCGCCCGCAGTGCAGGAAATCGGCCGGGTGGAATCCGCCGCCGACGGCATCGCGCTTGTCTCCGGCCTGCCGGACGTGCGGCTCGACGAGTTGGTGGAATTCGAACATGGCCAGGCCGGCTTCGCCATGACCCTGGACCGCGATCGGGTCGGCTGCGTGCTGCTGGACGATCCGGAGGGGCTGGAAGCCGGACACAAGGTGCAGGGCACTGGGGCGGTGGTGCAGGTGCCGGTCGGCCCTGGCTTCCTCGGCCGCACCGTCGATCCGCTTGGCCGCCCGCTCGACGACGGTGGCGAGATCGAGGCCGTGACCTATCTGCCTGTGGACCGGCCTGCGCCCGCCATCATCGAGCGCGATTTCGTGACCGAGCCGGTGCAGACCGGCCTCTTGGTGCTCGACTCCATGTTCGCCCTCGGCCGCGGTCAGCGGGAATTGATCGTCGGCGACCGCGCCATCGGCAAGACGGCGGTGGCGGTCGACTGCATCATCAACCAGAAGGACAGCGACGTGATCTGCGTCTATGTGGCGGTCGGGCAGAAGTCCTCCACCGTCCGCCGCGTGATCGACGCCGTCCATGCCCACGGCGCGCCGGAGCGGTGCATCTTCGTTGTCGCCGGTGCCTCCTCCGCGCCGGGCTTGCAGTGGATTGCGCCGTTCGCGGGCTTCACGCTCGCAGAGTATTTCCGCGACCGTGGCCAGCACGCGCTCGTTGTCATCGACGACCTGACCAAGCACGCCGCCACCCACCGCGAAATCGCCTTGTTGACCCGCCAGCCGCCGGGACGGGAGGCGTATCCGGGTGACGTGTTCTATGTTCATGCCCGCCTGCTGGAGCGCGCGGCAAAGCTCTCGGCCAAGGCGGGCGGCGGTTCGCTGACGGCGCTACCGATTGCGGAATTGGATGCGGGCAATCTCAGCGCCTATATCCCCACCAACCTGATCTCGATCACCGATGGCCAGATCGTGCTCGACACCCGCCTGTTCCATGAAGGGCACAAGCCCGCGGTCGATGTGGGCACCAGCGTCAGCCGCATCGGCGGCAAGACCCAGGCGCCGGCCTTGCGCGAGGCGGCGCACGCGATGCGCCTCGACTATGCGCAGTTTCTGGAACTGGAGCTGTTTACCCGCTTCGGCGGCGTCACCGACCAGCAAGTCCGCGAGAAAATCGCCCGCGGCCGCAGCATTCGCGCCGTTCTGACCCAGCCGCAATATGCGCCGCTGCGGCTGCTGGACGAGGTCGGCCTGGTGATGGCGGTGCAGACCGGCGCGTTGGACCGGCTCGCGTTGGAGCGCGTGCCCGCTTTCCGCGAGGCGCTGCCGGCTGTGCTCGACCGGGATGCGCCGGAAGCCGCCCGCCAGATCGCCGAGACCGGCAAGTTGGACGGGGATGGGCGGGCAGAGCTGGCTGCCGCTCTGGAGCGCCTTGCCGCACGTGTTGCCCAGGCCTCGCCATGACCGACCGCCACGCCCAGATCGCTGCGCAGATCCGAAACGTCCATCAGTTGGAGACGGTGGTCACCGCCATGCGGGGCATCGCCGCTGCCCGCGCCCAGCACGGCCGGGCGCTGCTGCCAGGCATCGACGCCTACAGCGATGTGATTTCCGAGGCCATTGGCCAGGCCCTGGCCCAGATGCCGCCGGATGGCACGCCGCCGGTGCGCACAGAGGCCCGCCGCGGCGTCATTGCGTTTACGGCCGAGCAGGGCTTCGCCGGCACCTTTGCCGAGCGGCTGCTGCAGGCCATAGCGGACGATTTCGCCGGCAGCCCGGTGCTGTTGATCGGCAGCCGCGGCCTGTCGCTTGCGCGCGAGCAGGGGTTGGAGCCCGCCTGGTCGGCCGCCTTGCCAACCCATCTGGACGCCCTGCCATCGCTGGTGAATCAGCTTGCGGAGGCGCTCTATGACCGCGTCGCCGATGGCTCTCTCGCCGCCGCCGACCTCGTCTTCGCCCGCGCCGCGCCGGGGGATGAACTGGCCATCGAGCGGCACTCGCTGCTGCCGCTGGATTTCACCCTCTTCGCCCGCGCCGCCCGCCACGATGCGCCGTTGACAACGCTCTCGGCGGAAGTGCTGCTGGAGCGGCTGTCGGAAGAGTACGTCTTTGCCCAACTCTACAAGGCCGCCATGCACGCCTATGAGGCAGAGAACGAGGCCCGCCTGCGGGCCATGGCGGCGGCCAAAGGCAATATCGAAACCAAGCTTGGCGCGCTCACCGCGCGGGAACGGCAGTTGCGGCAGGAGCAGATCACGGACGAAATAATCGAACTCGCATCCGGGGCGGAGGCGCTTGGCACTTGACCGAGTGCGAGCCGGTCGCTCAAGATTCCAGCATCCCGTTTGCGACCGAGCCATTCATGCCAGACCCATCTTCGTCTTCTCTCTCAACCGCAGAATACCGCGATTTCCGACGGCTCGCCGGGACCTGATGCTGCACCCCTGGCCGATGGTCTCCGGTTAGGCCGATGGGCGGGATGGACGGCGACCGTGCGCCCCAGACCGTGATGCGGAGCAAGCAGTTCTGCGAGACCGGCCGCGCCCGCGGCTTCTTGCGCGGCTACACGCTGCCATCGCACCTGCGCCTCGTCCTGGCCGAGGGCGGGGGGTATAATGCACGGGCATGGTTTCACACTTGGAACGGGAGACGGCTCAGATGACAAGCCTGCAAGGAAAAACCGCCCTGGTCACCGGCGCGGGCTCCGGAATCGGCCGGGCGATGGCGCTGAGGCTGGCCGCCGATGGCGCGGCCGTCGTGTGCGCCGACGTGAACGAGGACGGCCTCGCGGAAACCGCCGCGCTGGCGGGGGCCGCGGGCGGCACGGCGACGGCGCGCACACTCGACGTGACCGACGAGGCAGCGTTCAAGGCAGCGCTCGAAGAAACCGCGCGCGCGCATGGCCGGCTCGATATTCTCATGAACAATGCCGGTGTCGCGTACAAGCGCTGGGAGCCGACACAGGCGGTGAACCTCTCCGGGGTCTATTTTGGCCTGGTCCACGCCTGCCCGCTGATGGCGGCGCAGGGCGGTGGTGCGGTGGTCAACACGGGCTCGGTCGCCGGGCTTGCCGGCCTGGTGCCGGTGCTGATCGAGCACACCGACCCGCGCTCGGTCGAGCGCATGGCCGCCTATGTCGCCAGCAAGCACGGCGTCGTCGGTCTGACCAAGCAGTTTGCGGTGTCGTTCGGCCGGACGGGCGTGCGGGTCAACGCGGTCTGCCCCGGCTTTGTCGAGACGCCGATGACCGACGGCATGCGCTCGACCGACGAGGGGCTCGCCTACATGACCGACCTGACGCCCATGGGCCGCACCGCCAGGCCGGAGGAAATCGCCGCCGCCGCGGTCTTCCTCGCCAGCGACGAGGCCAGCTTCGTCACCGGTGTCGCCATGCCGGTGGATGGCGGCTATTTCGCGCGCTAATCCGGATGGGGGCGCCTACGCTGCGCTATAATCCCACAATGCCTTGGCGAGGGTCAGCACGCCGATGCCGGTCAGCGCCCCCAGCGCTGCCCTGCGGTAATAGCGCTGGCCCTGCTCGCTGAAATAACGTTGCCCCAGCCAGGTGCCGCCGGAATAGAGCGGTACGAACAGCAGGCCGAGGGCGATCACTTCGGCGGTGAACAGGCCGTACCACCAGAGCGGCACCAGGCTGCAGAAGTTGAGCGCGGTGACGGCGCCGATGACGTTGGCCCGCTGCTGCGCGGTCTCGCCGCCGCGGCCCAGCACCAGGGCCACGGTCGGTGGGCCGGCCACACCGGAAACGCCCTGGATCCAGCCAGCCGCCATGCCGGCTGCGACGAACCGGGGCCGGCTGTGGCCCAGATCGACGTGCCGGCCCGATTGCAGCAGCAGCACCATGGCCAGCACGAACACGGCAATGGCGATCTTCATCACCTCCGGCGCGAGGCTGATCAGGGTCAGCGTGCCGAGCGGCGCGCCGATGAAGGAAGCAAGGCCGAACGGCACGGCAAAGCCGCGCTCGGCATGGCGGACGGCGGTCGGCAGCAATTGCAGCATCGGCGGCAGGCCGGAGAGCGCGGCGATGGCCACCGCCTCGCGCGGGCCGATGACGGCGCTGACTGCCAGGATCAGCATGACCGCGCCGCCAAAACCGACAAAGCCGCGAATGAAGCCGCCGGCAAAGGCCGCGGCGCCGATCAGCGCCAGCCATTCCGGCCCGATCGGCAGGGTCAGTCCTTCGAACATCGGCTTGGGTCCGGCTTGGAGGCCCGGCTGGCGGAAAGCGATGGCGAAGCCTAGCACCTGCCGCTAGCATCTGTCCCCAGCCAATCCAATGCATCCAAGAGGAACCCCGAAATGGCACGCTTTTCCAACAAGATCTCGGTCGTCACCGGCGCCGGCTCCGGCATCGGCCGCGAGATGGCGCTGCGGCTGGCGAACGAAGGCTCGGCCGTGCTGTGCGCCGACATCGACGAGCAGGGCGCCCAGGCCACCGCCGCGCGGGTCGAGGAGTTGGGCTGCAAGAGCATCGGCCTCGGCCTGGACGTCACCGACAGCGACGCGGTCAAGAGTGCGCTGGAGCGGGCGGCGAAGGACTTGGGCGGCCTGCACGTGCTGATGAACAATGCCGGCATCGGCTCCGGCCATGGCTGGGACCGGACGACGGATGTGAACCTCTCCGGGGTCTATTACGGCCTCGTGCACGCCTGCCCGATGATGGCGGCGGCAGGGGGCGGCTCCATCGTCAATACCGCGTCGATTGCCGGCCTGCACGGTCTGGTGCGCGCACCGGCCTATGACGTGCTGGATGCCGCGCACATGGAAGGCGTGGCCGCCTATGTGGCGGCGAAGCATGGCGTCGTCGGCCTGACCAAGCAATTTGCCGTCAGCTTCGGCGCAACCGGTGTGCGCGTCAACGCCGTCTGCCCCGGCTATATCGTGACGCCGATGACCGAAAAGGCCCGCACCGTCGAGGGCGGCACGGAATTCCTGGAAAGCATTCACCCGATGGCCCGCCTCGGCCAGCCGGAGGAAATTGCCAGCGTTGCGGCTTTCCTCGCCAGTGACGATGCCTCTTTCGTGACAGGCGTCGCCATGCCGGTGGATGGCGGCTACTCGGCCCGGTAGGCGAGGGGCGGCCGCGTTGACGGAAGCCGGGACGCGGTCCCGCTGCCCTCTGGGGATCAGCCGGCAGGCGCCAGTTTCAGCAGGTCGATGCTGGTATCGGCGATCTGGTCAGCGGTGGGGCTCTGGCGTGCTTCCAGCCAGCGTTTGGCGGCCATATAGGCGCGGGGGTCGTTCATGGCATCGACCGCCTTGATACGGCCGGACCCGGCCAGGTACCAGACCGACTGCGACCCCTCCTTCGTGCCCGGGCGAATGATGGTCCTGGCGTAGCCGCGCCCAAGCCCGACGATCTGTAGCTTGCACTTGTATTGGTCGCTCCAGAACCAGGGCACGGGGTCATAGAGCGCGTCGCTGCCCAGCATGGCAGCGGCCACGGCCTCTGCCTGGTCGACGGCGTTCTGGACCGACTCGAGCCGGGTCGGCTCGCCATGGAAAGGGAAAACAGCGCAATCGCCGGCGGCATAAATGTCCGGATCGCTGACGCTACGGCCCTGGGCGTCCACCTCGATCCCGTTGGCGGAGGCCAGGCCCGAATCGGCGGCCAGTTGCGTGTTCGGCGTAATGCCGATGCCGACCACGACGAAATCCAAGGCCAGGCGCTCGCCGGTCGAGAGTTCTGCTGCCATCACGCGGCCGTTCTCGCCGTCGAGGCGCTTCAGGCCGGTGTTCTCGCGGATGGCGACGCCATTGGCGGTGTGCAGGGCTCGGAAATAGTCGCTGGTGGGCGGAGCGGCGACCCGTTGCAGGATGCGGTCGGCCATTTCGATCAGCGTGACCTCCAGCCCCTGCATGGCAGCGACCGCAGCGGCCTCCAGCCCGATATAGCCGCCGCCGATCACCAACAGCCGGCGCCCTGGCTGGAATTCGCGGCGCATGGCATCGACATCGGCGATGGAGCGCAGTGTGTAGATGCCGCCGAGATCGCCGCCGATGGCTGCCGGCAGCCGTTTCGGCGCCGCGCCGGTGGTTAGTGCCAGCTTGTCGTAGACAAGGCGCTCGCCACTGGCCAGCACCACCTCGCGGGCCGCGCGGTCGATGCTGCCCACCACGGTATCGGTGCGCAGGTCGATGTTGCGTTCGGCATAGAAATCGCTGCGGCGCAGGTAGAGCCGCGCTTCTTCCATCTCGCCCAGAAGGAATTTTTTGGAGAGGGGCGGGCGCTGGTAGGGGGGCATCGGCTCATTGCCGATCAGGGTGAGCGGGCCCTCGAAGCCCAACTCGTGCAGTTTCGCCACCAGCGAGGCGCCCGCCTGGCCGGCGCCTATCACGACAATCCGATCGGTCATGGCTGTTTCGAACCTTGCATCGCCATGGATTAAGACCTGGAGTTTAGTCGCCCGACGCCGCGCCGGGTAGGGGCGATTGCGCGCCCGACGCCGGCAGCGGTTCGTAAAGGTCGTGGGCCCGGCTTTCGAACGCTGCCACCATACGCCGGACCGCCTCGTTGAACACGACGCCGGCGAGGCGGTGGAACAGGCGCGACTTGAACTCGAAGTCGATGTAGAAGTCGATGACGCAGCCACCGGGCGCCTGCTCGAACACCCAGTGGTTGTTGAGGTAGCGCAGCGGGCCGCTGGTGTATTCGACGTCGATTCGGTCCTGCGGCTCCAGCGTCACGCGGCTGGTAAAGCGCTCGCGGATCATTTTGAAGCCGATCACCAAATCGGCGGTGATGACATTGCCGTCGCGCCCGGTGATGCGGCAGGCCGTACACCAGGGCAGGAATTCGGGATAGCGCTGCACATCGGCCACCAGTGCATACAGTTGTTCGGGCCGGTAGGGCAGGAAACGGCGTTCGGCGTGGGTCGGCAAACCGGGCCTCTCAGACCTTTGCTGCGGCGAGTTTGGCTTCGCGGGCGGCGCGCAGGGCCGCAAAATCGCTGTCCGCATGATAGCTGGACCGCGTCAGCGGGCTGGACGAGACCAGCAGAAAACCCTTGCCGCGCGCCATGCGGGCATAGGCGTCGAACTGTTCGGGCGTCACGTAGTCGGCGACGCGGTGGTGCTTGGGCGAGGGCTGGAGATATTGGCCGATGGTCAGGAAATCGACGTCCGCCGCCCTCAGGTCGTCCATGACCTGCGCCACCTGCGCCCGGGTCTCGCCCAGGCCGACCATGATGCCGGACTTGGTGAAGACGCCGGGGTTGCGCTCCTTCGCCTGGTCCAGCAGCTTCAGCGAGCCATAGTATTTCGCGCCGGGCCGAACCTCGGTGTAGAGGCCGGGGACGGTTTCCAGGTTGTGGTTGAACACGTCCGGCGGGGCGCGCATGACGATATCCAGCGCGCCCCGCTTGCCCTGAAAATCGGGGGTGAGGATTTCCACCGTGGTCTCCGGGCAGCGCGCGCGAATGTGTTTGATGGTGCGGTAGAAATGGGTGGCGCCGCCGTCCGGCAGGTCGTCGCGGTCGACGCTGGTGATGACGACGTGGCGAAGGCCCAGTTCGGCGACCGCATCGGCGACACGCTCCGGCTCGTGCGGGTCGAGCGCCGGCGGCTTGCCGGTGGCGACATTGCAGAAGGTGCAGGCGCGGGTGCAGACCGAGCCCAGGATCATCATGGTGGCGTGGCGCTGCTGCCAGCACTCGCCGATATTCGGGCAGCCCGCTTCCTCGCACACGGTGGCGAGCTTCTTGTCTGCGACGATGCGTTTGGTCTCATTGTAGACCTTGCCGACCGGCGCCTTCACCCGGATCCATTTCGGCTTGCGGCCGGATTCCTGATCCGGCCGGTGCGCCTTTTCCGGATGGCGTAGCGCCCGCTCGGCGGGGCCGTGGCGGGAGATCGTGACGGGAGAGGGGGCTGGCTCGGCCATCAGCAGGCGGCCTTTCGCACCGGCGTGAACATGGGGCTAGAAGTGGAGCGTCTGGCCGTAGGCGTCAAGAACGGCCTCGTGCATCATCTCGGAAAGGGTCGGGTGCGGGAACACCGTGCCCATCAATTCCGCCTCGGTCGTCTCCAGGGTTTTGGCGATGGTGTAGCCCTGGATCAGCTCGGTCACTTCCGCCCCGACCATGTGGGCGCCCAGCAACTCGCCGGTCTTGGCGTCGAACACGGTCTTGACCAAGCCTTCCGGGTCGCCCTGGGCGATGGCCTTGCCATTGCCGACAAAGGGAAATTTGCCGACCTTGATCTCGTAGCCCTGCTCCTTTGCCTTCGCCTCTGTCAGGCCGACGCTGGCGACCTGGGGGCGGCAATAGGTGCAGCCGGGTATATTGAGCGTTTGCATCGGGTGCGGGTCGCCCTTGCCGGCGATCTTCTCGACGCAGACGACGCCCTCGTGCATGGCCTTGTGGGCGAGCCAGGGCGGCCCGGCGACGTCGCCGATGGCATAGACGCCGGGCTCATCGGTCTGGCACCATTCGTCGATGACGATATGGCCGCGGTCCACCTTCACTTCGGTGTTGTCGAGGCCGATATCCTCGACATTGCCGGTGATGCCGACGGCCATGATGACCTTTTCAACATCTGCGGTCTCGCTGCCATCCGCGGTTTCCACGGTTGCCGTGACGCCGTCGCCGGATTTGTCCAGGTCCGTGACCTTTGCTCCGGTGATGATCTTGATGCCGCGTTTGTCGAACGCCTTGTGGACGAATTTGGCGATCTCCTCGTCCTCTACCGGCAGCACGCGGTCAACCACTTCCACCACCGTGACCTCCGCGCCCATGTCGGCGTAAAAGCTGGCGAATTCCATGCCGATCGCGCCGGAGCCGACCACCAGCAGCGACGTCGGAATGCTCTCGGGCACCATCGCTTCCTTGTAGGTCCAGACCTTGTCGCCGTCCGCCTCCAGCCCCTCCAGCTCACGCGCGCGGGCGCCGGTGGCGACGATGATATGCTTCGCTTCCAAGGTTTGCTCATCGCCCTTGGCAGGCTTGACCGTCACCTTGCCGCCGCCGGCCAGCCTGGCCTCGCCGTCGATCACGGTGACCTTGTTCTTCTTCAACAGATGCGCGACGCCCTGGCTGAGTTTTTTGGCGACATTGCGCGACCGTTTCACCACCTTTGCCGCGTCGAACGAGACGTTGTCGGCGGAAAGCCCGAACTCATCCAGATGATGCAGCAGGTGATACACCTCGGCCGAGCGCAGCAGCGCCTTGGTCGGGATACAGCCCCAGTTCAGGCAAATTCCGCCCAGATGCTCCCGCTCGACGCAGGCGGTGTTGAGGCCGAGCTGTGCTGCGCGAATCGCGGCGACATAGCCGCCGGGCCCGCCGCCGATGACGATCAGGTCGAAGGATTGCTCGCTCATGGGATTCGAGCCTCTCAAAAACCGCCGTTTCAATAACCTAGCGGTTCGATTTAGCCAACGGATGGGTACCATCTGCCGGCATCGAACCGCTAGCAGCCGACTATAGACACCGGACGTCGCTTAAGTCTTTAGAGCTTTTGGTCGAACTCGCAGTCCCGCCGACGCGCCGGTCATGCGCAACACGCGCCGGTCATGCGCAACACGCGCCGGTCATGCATAAACGGACAAGGCCCGCAGAGGACAGCGGGCCTTCGATGGTATCCGCGGGGCGAAGGCTAACCGCGGCGGCGTGCTTTGGCAACGCCGAGTGCGGCCAATCCCAACCCTGCCAGGGCGAATGTCCCGGGCTCTGGCATTGGTGTGCTCGCAGACGTGATAATTACATTGTCGATCGCCGCACCGGCAACCGGATCCTCGAAACGGAGCGAGCGGATGATCCCGACGCCGGAGAAGGTGTGCGGGCCAGGCGCCAGACCGCTGCCCGGCAAGTCAGCAGTCGAGAGACTGTCGAGCGAGTTGCTCATCGCATCGAACACGGTCGCAACAAATCCACCGCCGTCGCCGCCAACATTAAAGGTTATGGACACCACGTCGAACCCGAAATCGAGGCCGATGTCGTCGGTTGAGCCGGCTTCTACGAGGCCGTTCCCAAACGTGGCGACGGGCAGATCACTCGGGAATGATCCGAAACACCCTATGCACGCATCGCCCGGCGTGCCTTCGTAAAGCGTAATGATGCCCAGAGGCGTGCTCACTGAGCCGTCTGCGACAATGTTAGAGCCTCCCGCCGGGGTATCGAAATCCAACGTGAAAGACATCGCGTTCGCCGCGCTCGGCAACGCCATACAAGCGGCTGCCGCAATCGCCAAGGCATGCAATTTTAACATATACTCACTCCGTTACGTTTCTTGCGTTTATCTCTGATCCATTATTCCAGCACAGATTGCCGGGGTACTGTCAAGACAATCCTGACTCAAACCACCCGCACCTCCAGCCGCCCCACGCCCTCGACCTTGCCCACCAGGGTGTCGCCTTTCACCACCGCGGCGACACCCTCCGGCGTGCCGGTCATGATCAGGTCGCCCGGCATCAGTTCGAAATAGCGGCTGATGTAGGCAATCGTCTCCGGCACGTTCCAGATCATCCTGTCCAGGGTCGAATCCTGGCGGCGCTGGCCATTCACGTCCAGGGTGATGCGGTTCGCGACCGGGTGGCCGATATCCGCCGCACGTTTCAGGCCGGAGCATGGGGCCGCACGATCGAACGCCTTGCCGATTTCCCACGGCCGGCCGAGTTTCTTGGCCTCGCCCTGCAGGTCGCGCCGGGTCATGTCGAGGCCGACGCCATAGCCATAGACGCAGTCCAGCGCCGTTTCCTCCGGAATGTCGCGGCCACCTTTGGCCAGTGCCACGATCATTTCCATCTCGTGATGCACGTCGCTGGTGCCGGGCGGGTAGGGAAATTCGTCCGCCGTCGTGATGCTGGTCGCGGGTTTCATGAAAAAGAACGGCGGCTCGCGGTCCGGATCGTGGCCCATTTCGCGCGCGTGCTCCGCATAGTTGCGGCCGATGCAAAAGACGCGGGCGACGGGAAAGACTTCGTCCGCGCCCTCCACCGGCAGCGTGACGGGGGCAAGCGGCGGGATGGCATAGGCGGTCATCGGCGGTTGAACTCCGGCAGCCGGGTGGGATGTGGACGAGGGTGTAGCGCCTGCCGCTGGCCTTGCCAACGCAGCAAAAAAAAGCCCCGGCGCTTGCGAGGCGCCGGGGCAGGTGTCTTGGGAGGAAGAGATGACGCGTTCGGTAGCCCCGGCTAACCGCCCAGGGTCGCGAACTCGTCCGACGACAGCACGCCGTCGCCATTGCTGTCGGCGGTGGCGAACCGTTCCACGGTCAAGTCCGGCATGACGGTTTTGGCCTCGGTCATGGTCACGGCGCCATCGCCGTTGGCGTCGGCGCTTTCGAAGGCGACCGCGGCAAGCGCCGGCGATACGGCCAGAAGACCGATAGTGGCAAGGGCAAGCATGAGCTTCGACATGGTCGATGTCCTTTCTCTGTGGGAACACGCTGCCCGGCGTCGTCTGTCGGAGGCGGTGCCGGCCAGCCCTGTCTTTGTCGCCGGCCAATTCGGCAATTTCGCGCGGCAGATGGGGAAAATCCGAGAAACTTTGCGGCGGCCCCGCCACATCCGCGCCGGGTTCGGGTCACCGGGGCGCCGGAATCGGGCGAAATCGGGGTGGCGTCACGCGCCCGGCTCGCGCACACTGACCGCCTGCAAACCGTCCTGCCCGATGGAGCCCGCCGTCATGACCGACGAGCCGAAACGCCGCCTGCGCAGCGCCGAATGGTTCAACGACCCGCACGATGTCAGCGCCACGGCCATCTATATCGAGCGCTACATGAATTTCGGCCTGACGCGGGAGGAATTGCAGGCCGGCAAGCCGATCATCGGCATCGCCCAATCCGGCAGCGACCTCAGCCCCTGTAACCGCATCCACCTCGATCTGGCCCGGCGCGTGCGGGACGGCATTCGCGAGGCGGGTGGCGTCGCGTTGGAATTCCCGACCCATCCGATCCAGGAAACCGGCAAGCGCCCGACTGCCGGCTTGGACCGCAACCTCGCCTATCTCTCGCTGGTGGAGGTGCTGCACGGTTATCCGCTCGACGGTGTCGTGCTCACCACCGGCTGCGACAAGACCACGCCGGCGCTGTTGATGGCGGCGGCAACGGTGGATATCCCGGCCGTCGTGCTCTCCGGCGGGCCGATGCTGGATGGCAACCACAAGGGCCGCCGCGTCGGCTCCGGCACCGTGCTGTGGGAGGCGCGGGTGAAGTACGCTGCCGGCGAGATCGGCTACGAGGAATTCATCGAGACCGTGGCCGCCTCGGCTCCGAGCATGGGTCACTGCAACACCATGGGCACGGCCACGACCATGAATAGCCTGGCGGAGGCGCTGGGCATGTCGCTGCCCGGCTGTGCGGCGATCCCCGCGCCCTACCGCGAGCGCGGCCAGATGGCTTATGAGACCGGCAAGCGCGCGGTTGAAATCGTCTGGGAGGACCTGACGCCCTCCAAGATCCTGACGCGGGAGGCGTTCCTGAACGCCATCGCCGTGAACACCGCCATCGGCGGCTCCACCAACGCGCCAATCCACCTGGCCGCCATTGCCCGCCATGCGGGCGTGGAGCTTTCGCTCGACGATTGGCAGAGCCATGGCTACGACCTGCCACTGCTGGTCAACCTGCAGCCGGCCGGCGAGTATCTGGGCGAAGGATACCACCGTGCGGGCGGCGTGCCGGCCGTGGTGAACGAGTTGATCGGGGCGGGCAAAATCATCGAAAGCGCGTTGACGGTGAACGGCAAGTCCATCGGCGAGAACTGCCGCGGGCGGCAGGCGGAGAATCGCGACGTGATCAAGGCCTATGGCGCACCGATGAAGGAACAGGCCGGTTTTTTGGTCATGCGCGGCAATGTTTTCGACTCGGCCATCATGAAAACCAGCGTTATCGACGCCGACTTCCGCAAGCGGTTCCTGTCCGAACCCGGCCGGGAGAATGTGTTCGAGGGCAAGGCGGTCGTGTTCGACGGGCCGGAGGACTATCACGAGAACCTGAACAACCCGGCGCTCGGCATCGACGAGCGGACGGTGCTGTTCATCCGCGGCGCTGGCCCGCTCGGCTATCCGGGCTCGGCGGAGGTGGTGAACATGCAGCCGCCCGATGCCCTGATCCGCGCCGGCATCAAGAGCCTGCCCTGCATCGGCGACGGGCGGCAGAGCGGCACCAGCGGCTCGCCCTCAATCCTGAACGCCGCGCCGGAGAGTGCAGCCGGCGGCAATCTGGCGATCCTACAGAACGGCGACCCGGTGCGCATCGACCTGAACGCGGCCCGCGTCGATATGCTGATTTCGGATGCGGAAATCGCCCGCCGCCGCGCAGCGATGCCGCCGGTCGAGTTCGACCACCAAACGCCGTGGCAGGAGATCTACCGCCGCGATGTCGGCCAGCTGGAGAGCGGCGCGGTGCTGGAATCGGCGGTGAAATATCAACGGGTGCGCAACAAGATTCCGCGTCACTCGCATTGATCGGGCCAAGCGCGTTCCGGCCGCGGTGGAGCGGTGCGCCAGGATGCGCCCGCGCTCGCGGCCTTGGCCGCTGCCAGGGTTCGCACGCCGGAACCGGGCCCGCACCGGAGTTCCGCATTGTCCGAGGGATCGGTGCGGGCTCCGGCGAAGCGCGGTTCAGTCTTTCAGCTTTGCCGCCAAGCCGAGTTGCTGGCCGTTACGCTCGATCACCTGGACATTGCCCTGGGTGCCCGGCACGCCCTTGATCGCCACCTCGCTGAAGCCATAGCCGGCTTCTTCGGGGATTCTCATAATGCGGCCACCCTCGGTCGGCGTGACCTGCGGCAGCACGGTCACCACCTTGTCCTGGGCGATATTGGCCATGGCGGTAGCCACATCCTTGCCCATGCGGTCGAGTTTTTCGATGTTGACCCGGGTCGGGAAGATGACGGTGTATTCGCCCCGGTCGGCAGCGGCGCAGGCCGCCGACGGCGTGATCCAGATGCTGTCCACATTCTCGGACCCGTCGTGTTTGGCCAATTGACGGGCCGGGGTCCGGGCCACGTAGAAATGGGTGTCGAATCGCTTCGGCATGCCCGCCGGCGTGATCCAGTGGGCGAAATGGGCCAGCCGGTCAAGGCAGGCGATCAGGTCTTCCGCCTCCAGGAACTGGCCGAAATCCAGTTCGTTCGCTTCCAGCCGGCCGCGATAGTGGTGCAGGGCTTCGCACTCGTCCGCTTCCAGCACCTCCGGCGCGTCGGCCTTGCGGCAGAGCAGCAGGCCGGTTTCCTCGAACGCCTCGCGGATACAGGCGATGCGGAAGCGCAACGCCTCTTCGCTCAACCCCTCCGCCCCATCGGAGCGCCGGCGCACCGTCTCGCTCGCGTCACCCGGATCGGCGCTGCCGCCGGGAAACACCAGCGCGCCGGTGGCAAAGTCGATCTTGTGGTGACGCTTCACCATGAAGACCTCCATACCATCCGGCCCATCGCGCAGCATCAGCACGGTCGCGGCCGGGCGCGGGGTGGACGGGTTTTTTCTTTCTTCGCTCATAGGGCACACGGATCCTTGGCATCGCATTCCAGTCGTAGCGGAGAGTGTAGCGCCATTGCAGGCCTGTGGCTAAAAAATCCTGTCGGCCAGGGCGGCGGTGTAACCGCGCGGGGCCAAAGGCGGCGTGTCAGCGCACCACCAGTTCGGCGTGCAGGGCGCCGGCGGTCTTGATCGCGCTCAAGATGTCGATCATATCGCGCGGGCCGATGCCGAGCGCGTTCAGGCCAGCGACCAGTTCGGCCAGATTGGTGCCGCTTTCGACCACGGCCATTTTGCTGTTGCCTTGCTGCACGTCGATGCCGGTGCGGGGCACGGTGACGGTCTGCCCGGCCGCGAACGGGTTCGGCTGCGAGACCTGGGGTGTTTCCTCGATGCGCACGGTCAGGTTGCCCTGGCTCACGGCTACGGTGGAAATGCGCACGTCGGCGCCCATGACGATGGTGCCGGAGCGCTGATCGACCACGACGCGGGCCGGCTGGTCCGGACGGACGGTCAGCGCCTCAATCTCGGCAATGAAGCCGGCAATGGCACGGCGGCGGGCGGGCGGCACCGCCAAGTCAACCGTGCCAGGGTCGAGCGCCGCGGCCAGCGGCTGACCCAGATAGGCGTTGATGCGGTGTTGGATGCGGTTGGCGGTGGTAAAATCCGGGTCGCGCAGCGCCAGACGCACGGACTCCAACTCGGCCAGCGCAAAATCCACTTCCCGCTCCACGCGGGCACCGTTGGGAATAGCGCCGGCGGTGGGCACGCCCTTGGTGACCGTGGCGGCATCGCCCTCGAACGCCTCGCCGCCCGCGATCAACGGGCCCTGGGCGACAGCGTAAATCTTGCCGTCGGCCGCGTTCAGCGGCGTCATGACCAGGGCACCGCCCAGCAGGCTCTTGGCGTCACCAATGGCGGAGACGGTAACATCCACCCGCGATCCGGCACGGGCAAACGGGGGCAGGGCGGCGGTCACCAGCACGGCGGCGACATTGCGGGGGCGAAAATTCTCGCCCTGCACGTTGACGCCCAGCCGCTCCAGCACATTGGCCAGCGCTTCCTCGGTAAATGGCGAGTTGCGCAGGCTGTCGCCCGTGCCGTTCAGGCCGACCACCAGGCCGTAGCCCACCAGATCGTTGCCGCGCACGCCCTGGAAATTGACCAGATCCTTGATCCGGGCAGATGCGGCCCAGGCGGGCGGTTGCCCGGCGGTGAGGGCGGTTGCCAGCAGGATCAGCAGAAAGGCGAGGCGGCGCATCCTGGAGACCGATCACAAACTGTTGGCGAGAGAGAGGCGCAGAATGCGCGAGGTTGCCAGAAAACTGGCCTGCAACTGCGTTTCCAGTGCGGCGAGCTTGGTGGCGGCCTCGACCGGGTCGGCCTCCTGCAGGTCGGCGATACGGTTGCCGAGCACGACGCTCGCCGCCTGCTGCTCCTCCCGCACGCGGGCGGTGTCCGACTGGACAAGGCCCAGCCGCGCCTCGATCTCGACAACGCCAACCGTGCCGCTGTCGAGTTTCGCCACGGTGGCTTCGGCGAAGCGGCGGTAGGCATCCCGGCCGAACTGGCCCTCGCTTTTCTGGACCGCGGCCAGCAGGTGCAGCCCTTCCAGCAGCGCCCGCGGCCCGTCCTCGCTGGCTTTGGCGCCATAGGTGATGGGCCGGCCGGTGCCGTCGTCGAAGGCCAGGTCGGCAGTGGCATCCGGCGCGCCCTGGTAGATCTGGCCGGAGAAATGCAGCGCCGGGTTGGCGTGGGTGTCGTCGAACATGCTGGCGATCTCGGCCAGCAGCCCATCCACCTGGGCGTCGGTGACGATCTGGCCGCCGGCTGCGGTGACGTGGGCGGCAATGACCGTCTCCACCTCGGCCAGCATGGTGTTTTCCTGGATCATCGGCGGCGTGTCCACCGCCAGGCCGCTGAACAGTTGGCGGCCATCGACGGCGGTGTTGAGCGTGCTCAGCACCTTGGCGATAGCGTCGGTGGCGCCCTGCTTTTGCAGCGTGCCATAGACTGGCGTGTTGACGGCATCGTCCAGGATCTGTCGGTAGTTCAGCCCTTCGGCCGTGGCGCGCACGTTCTGCAGCGAAGTCTGGCTGACCGCGAGCCGGGTTTCGACAATGCCCATGCGGTCGATGATGCCGCCGGAATGGGTCAGGCTCGCGCGCAGGCCAAACAGGGAGGCGGCGGAGTCGCCCAACCGGTCCGCCAGATCGGCGCGCTTGCCGCTCGCCACCTCGCCGACCCGGTCCGCGAACCGGCCCTGGAGGCGGCCCAGATCGGTCTGCAGGCGGTTGAACAACACCTGGGTGGTCAGATTGCCGTTGCCGAGCATGTCTGTGTCTTTCCCTTTCTGGACCCTACCGGTCCGATCGAAACCCTTGCTACGGCAAGCGTTTCGTGAGCCGGCCCACTATTCCAATCATCCGGCGGTTCGATTCAGCCAGCGGATGGGTGCCTTCTCTCGGCATCGAACCGCTAGCGGCCGATCAACAGCAGTTCGTCCAGCATGCGCGCGGCAGCCTGGATGACCTGGCTGTTGGCGGCATAGCTGCGCTCGAACAGGGCGAGTTTCTGCAATTCCTCGTCGATGCTGACGCCCGCATGCGACAGGCGGCGTTCGTTGACCGCCTGCACGGTGATTTCCTGCGCGGTGACATCGCGAGTCTCTGCCGTTCGGTTTTGGTGGGCGAGTTGGGTGAATTCCCGCACCGCGGCCGAAAACGTATTGGTGTCGAGGCCGGCGTCGGCCGCATAGCTGGCCGGGTCGGCGAAGGCGCCGATAAAGCGCGTCACCTGCGCCGGGTCGCCGGCAAAGCCGGGCACCACCGCTGCCGCACCATCCCGCAGGCGCGAGAGCGTGCCGCCGGCGGCGGGGTCGAGCGCGTCGTTGACCGCCAGCCGGTCGGCCAGGCCGACAATGGCCGCCGGGTCCGTCGTATCCAGCCGGTTGCCGGCATCGGTGAACAGGCCGGGGTCGGTGGCGCCCAGGCTGGTATCCACCGCGCTGTCCTGAAAGCGTTCGGCTACCGCGTAGGCGATGGCATCCAGCTTGGCGAGCGCGTCCGGCGCGATCTCGTCCCGCACGCGGAACAGACCGGCCAGCAGGCCGTCATCCAGACTTTGCGCATCGCCGGAGCCGGGGGCGATGTCCCGTCCGTCCACCTCCAGGCCGGAGAGCACATGGGTGAAACCGGCCGCAGGGCTGCCGGAGGGGTCGTAGACTTCGCCCGTGTTGACGATGGGCCGGGAGTCGAAGGCGAGGGTGGCGGCATCGCCATCCAGCAGCGGCACACCTTCGTGGGTCAGCAGCAGCACGCTGCCGCTGTCGTCGTTGCGCAGCACGCGCACCGGGATGCGCCGCGCCACATCGTCGATCAGCCGGTCGCGCTGATCTTCCAGGTCGCCGATATCGCCGGTGCCGGAGCGCAGCGCGATTTGCCGGTTCACGCCGGCCAGTTGCTGCAGCGTGTCGTTGACGATTTCGACCTCGCGGCCTATGGCGGCATCCGCGTCGCCGCGCATCTCGTCAAAGGTACCGGAGAGTTCGTTGAAGCCCCGCCCGAGGCTTTGCAGGGCGCGCAACGCATCCTGTTGGCGCGGCACCGATTCCGGCGTCGTCTCCAGCGCCCGAAACGCTTCCTCCGTGCGTTGGAACAGTTGGGAGAGACCGTTGACCGAATCGGTGTCACCCAGCGCGTCGGCGACGCGGGTAAAGGCGTCGGCGCCGGTGGACAGGAATTCGAGCCTGCCCTGCTCCGCACGGGAATCACGGATCAGCAGCAGGTCGACCTGGCGCTGAACCGCGCTGATGCGCACGCCGGAGCCCTGGCCGGCGACCGTCTGCGTCGCCACCGTCACCTCGCGCTGGGAGAAGCCGGGCGTGGTGGCGTTGGCGATGTTGTGTGCCGTCACGTCGGCCTGGCGCTGGTTGGTCAGCAAGCCGGAGAGGGCGTTGTTCAGGGCATTGGCGATGGTCATGACAGCACCTGTGGTTCAGCCGCCGGTGGCGGCCCCTGAAGCGTTAACGCTTCAGGTTGGTGGTTTCCTGCAGCATCTCGTCCACGGTGGTGATGATGCGGGCGTTGGACGAGTAGGAGCGCTGGGTTTCGATCAGCGAGGTCAACTCCTGGGCAATATCGACGGTGGAGTTCTCCAGCGAATAGCCGGTGGTGCTGCCGACCGGGCCGGTGCCGGCATCGAACAGGAACAGGCCGCCGCTGGTCTGGCTCAGTTCGAACACATTGCCATCGCTCAGTTGCATGCCGTTCGGGTTGATCACGTCGGCCACCAGGACCTGATAGATCGGGCGGCTTTGGCCGTTGTCGAAGATCGCGTTTACCAGGCCATCGTCGCCGATCTCCACCCGCAGGATATTGCCGAAGCTGGCGCCATCCTTCGTTATGCGCAGCGGTGCGAAGTCGCCGGAATACTGGACCAGACCGTCGCCCGTGCCGGGCGTGCCGATGTCGATGGCAATATCGTTGCCGCCGGCGACCGTTACGGTCAATTCGCCGGTCGCAGCATCGTAATTGCCGGTAGACGCGGTCACGCTGTTGATGGTGCCCGCATTCGCCGAATTCTGGTTGAACTGGACCGTGAAGTCGCCGACCGTGGCGCCGCCGCCGGCGCTGTCGCTGATCGTCAACTGCCATTCGCCCGACGCGCCGGCGCCGGGAATGGTCGGTGTGAAGGTCAGGCTCAGCGTCTGGCTGTTGCCCAGTTCGTCGAAATACTCCACCGGCAAAATGCGTGGATCGCCGGAGGCGGAGGCATCGGTGTCCTGGGCCGGCAGGTTACCCGCGAATTCGATGGTGGTGGTCGGGCTGGAGGTGAAGCTGGTGGTGCCGATATTCACCACTTCCAGCGACTCGAAGCTGTTGCGGGCGACGGCGGGATCCAGCGGCGTGCCGGTCTGGTCCACCCGCACGCCCAGCAGGAAATGCCCGCCATTGCTCACCAGATTGCCATCCACATCCGGGCGGAACGAGCCCGTGGTGGCCAGGCGGAACTGGTCGCGGGCGGGGTTCAGGTCTCCCGGCGTTTCCGACTTGGCCACCGGGATGAAGCCGCGGCCATTGATCGAGATGTCGGTGCTGTTGTTGGTCGACCCCACCAGCCCCTTCTCGTCGATCGACCGCCGCACGGAACTGGTGACGCCGCCGGCGGTGAAGCCGCCCGGCTGATTCTCCGACAGGACCAGGGTGGAGAAATCCAACTCCGCCCGTTTGTAGCCGTCGGTGTTGTTGTTGGCGATATTCTCTGAAATCGTGGCGAGCCGTGCGGAATTCGCCTGTAGACCCAGAACACCGGCGTTCAACGAGGAGCCCAAACTCATCTGCCATCCACCCTAACGTTGTGAAAATCAGCTGCCGCCTTCGGGGGGCATCCCCTTTGCGGCGATCGCTCACCAATCTGACCGGCTTCGCTTAAATTAGAGCTAATGCCGGCGCAGAACCCACGCCCGCGCCTACCGGTCGCCACGCAGAATGACGATGCCGATGCGGCGGTTGCGCGGGTCCTTGGGGTTTTCCGTCAGCAGCGGCACGGTATCGGCAAGGCCTTCCACCCGCTGGATGCGGTTCTGCCCGACGCCGTGGCGCACCAGCAGCCGCCGGGCCGCGTGGGCGCGGTCGGTGGAGAGTTCCCAGTTGCCATAGCGGCCGGGTGTGGCAAAGGGGATGGCGTCGGTGTGGCCGGTCAGCGCCACCTTGGCCGAGGTCTCGCGCACCACTTCGGCAATCACCTGCACCAGCGCCTGCATGCGGGGTGTCGAATCGGCATTGCCGGACTCGAACATGGGGGCGCCGTCGCGGTCGACCACCTCGATCCGCAGCCCTTCCTCGGTCGCCTTGAAGATCAGGTGCTTGTCGAGGCCGTTGTAGTCGGCACGCTCCTGAACCTTGCGCTGTATGGCTTCGGCCAGCGCCTGCGCCTGCGCCTGCGCCTTCGCCTCGCCCGCCGCGTCGCCTTCGCCGGTGCCGGTGCGGGGATGGGGGGCTTCGGCAGACTCGCCATCGGGGGCGAACCGCTTGGCATCGCCCTGCACCTCGCTGTCCTGCAGCGTGCCGCGCTGGCGGTCCGGGTCGATCATCTGGGCGGGGCGGTGCTGGGCTTCGGGCGGCATATCCTGGTTCCGCTTGTCCTTGGCCTCGTCGTCCTCCGCCGTCTGGTTGGCATTGCCACCGGCGCCGTTCTGGGCCAGCTGTTCGCTGGTAAAGATCGAGTCGCCGCCGAACATGTCGGTGCCGCCGCCGGACACGCGGCTGATCGGGATGCGCGGGTCGAAGTAGTCGGCAATGCCCTTGCGCTGGTTTTCCGTGGTGGCGTTCAACAGCCACATCAGCAGGAAGAACGCCATCATTGCCGTCACGAAATCGGCATAGGCCACTTTCCAGGCGCCGCCGTGATGGGCATGGCCATGGCCGCCCTTTTTCTTTTTGATAATGATGATGTTTTCGGCGGACACGGAACCAGACCTCTCCAAGCGAGCGCGGGGGGACAGACCCGCCGCAACCGCCGGAGAGGAAACCAGAACGTCCTTAAAAGCCGCTTACGCCGGCTCTGCGCAATTGGCGGATCAGGCCGGCTCGGCCGCCAGGGCGCTGTCGATCAGCCCAATGCTCTCCGCCACGCCATAGAGGGCGATGAACGAGCCCATGCGCGGCCCCTGGCTCTGGCCCAGCAGCGTCTCGTAGAGCGCCCGGAACCAGTCGCGCAGGTTGGCGAAGCCATGCGCCTTGCCGATCTCATAGACCTTGTTCTGCAGGGCTTCGGCATCGGCATCCGCGGGCATTGCCGCCAGCGCATCGCGCAGGTCGGCAAGCGCCGCCCGCTCGGCCCCGGTCGGCGCGCGGTATTGTTTCGCCGGCTTCACGAAGTCCTGATAGTATTGCACGGCAAAGCCCACCAGCCGGTCCAGCCGCGGCGCGGTTGCGGGCGTCGCATCGGGGCGGTAGCGCGAAATGAAGCCCCAGAGCACCGACTTGTCCTCGGCATTGGCGACGCTGGCCAGGTTCAGCAGGATGCCGAAGGAAAGGTCCACTTCCGGCGCCGGCGGGTTGCCCGCATGGATGTGCCAGGCCGGGTTTTCCAGTTGCTGCGCCGCGTCCTGCGTCGGGAATTTCTCGATCCAGGTGCGATATTCGTCGACCGCCTTGGGGATCACGTCGAAATAGAGTTTTTTCGCCGCGCGCGGCTTTTGGAACATGAACTGGGCCAGGCTCTCCGGCGGCGCATATTTCAGCCATTCTTCGACCGCGAGACCGTTGCCCTTGGTCTTGGAGATTTTCTCGCCCTTGTCGTCCAGGAACAGTTCGTAGGTGAAGCCTTCCGGGGGGCGGCCGCCCAGAATGCGGCAGATTTTCGAGGACAGATTGACCGAATCGATCAGGTCCTTGCCGCTCATCTCATAATCGACTTCCAGCGCGAACCAGCGCATGGCCCAGTCCGCTTTCCATTGCAGCTTGCAATGACCGCCGGTCACTGCGACTTCCACCAGCTTGGCGGTTTCCGGGTCGCGGTAGGTGACCGTGCCCGCCGCCTCGTCGCGCTCCAGGATCGGCTCCTGGAGGACCGCTCCGGTCCGCGGGCAGATCGGCAGGAACGGGCTGTAGGTCGCCCGCCGCTCCGGCCCCAGCGTCGGCAGGATGACGTTGATCACGGCCTCGTAGTTCCGCAATACCGCCAGCAGCGCCTCGTCGAAACGGCCCGACCTGTAGCACTCGGTCGCGCTCTCAAAGGTGTACTGGAAGCCGAATTTGTCCAGGAAGGCGCGCAGGCGGGCGTTGTTGTGGTGGCCGAAGCTTTCGTGGGTGCCGAACGGGTCCGGCACCTGGGTCAGCGGCTTGCCCAGGTGCCGGGCCAGCATATCCTGGTTCGGCACATTGCCCGGCACCTTGCGCAGGCCGTCCATATCGTCGGAAAAGGCGAACAGCTCGGTCGGGATGTCCGAGAGTTCCTGGAAGGCGCGGCGTACCATGCTGGTGCGGGCCACCTCGCCGAAGGTGCCGATATGCGGCAGGCCGGAAGGGCCATAGCCGGTCTCGAACAGGGCATAGCCCTTGGCCGGAACCTGATCGCCCAAGCGTTTGACCACCTTGCGCGCTTCCTCGAACGGCCAGGCGCGGGCGGTCAGGGCGGCGGAGCGATGGTCCGACATGGGGGAGGGAGTCCTTGGGGTTCAAAATTTCGGTGAGGGCGCACCTAACTAGGAAGCCAGGGGCGCCGGGTCAATCGATAGCCGGGCCGCGGGCAATCGTGCGGCCATTTATCAACCGGTTGCACGGGGCGCCCTGCCAACTCGCCCTGCCAGCTTGCCTGAATACGACCTCGAAAGCGCAGGGAAACTGACGCGCCTCTACAGCAAACCGTTGCATCGGCTGCCATGGTCGCGGCACTCTCCGGGGCATGAGCCGCGCCCTCCCGCCACCTGACGGCATCTGCCTGCAATGAGCGAGCCGCCCTCCACCCTGCCGGAGGCGGGCGATGCCATGCGCCTGGCGGCCCTGCCGGTGCTGGTCTGCGGCGTGCGCAGCGCCCTTTGGCTGCCGGCGGACGGTGTGCCCGAGAGCCTGACCCTGTCGCAAGCCCAGGCGCGTGCCAACGCCGCCCAGCCGCTGGTCTGCCACCGCGGCAGCGTCGCCCAGCGCCTGCGCCAGCAGGATCTCCGCGCGTACGACGTGCTGGAACTCTACGCCTTCGCCCGTCCCGCCCAGGCCTGCCTGCCCACCCCGTCTGGCCTGGCCGAGGCGCTGGGCCTGCCGAAGCCGCGCTCGCCCGCGGATGAGGCCCAGACCCTGCGCGATGCCGCCGCCATGCTGCTTCGGGCCATCGCGGCGGATACGGACCCGACGCTGGCGCCGCTCGCCTGGCAGATGGCGCGGGGCGGCTGGGTGTGGGGGCCGTTGGTGCTGGCCGGCACGGGCCTGCCCGCCGGCAATCTTTCCGGCCGCGCCCGCCACGCCATGCAGGCCTGGGAGCGCCGCCCGCCCTGGGAGGAGCGCGCGCCCGATGGTGCGCCCGGAACCGACCCCATCGACCCCGCCGACGCTCGCCGCCGTCTGACCGAGCTTCTGGGGCAGGAGTCCGAACAGCGGCCGAGCCAGGCAGACTATGCCGACGCGGTCACCGCCGCCTTTCAGCCGCGCGATCGGGAGGACCAGCCGCACCTGGTGCTGGCGGAGGCCGGCACCGGCATCGGCAAGACCCTCGGCTACCTGGCGCCGGCAACCCTCTGGGCGGAGATGAACGGCGCGCCGGTCTGGGTCTCTACCTACACCCGCAACCTGCAACAGCAGATCGACCGCGAACTGGACCGCCTGTTTCCGCTGCCCAGCGACAAGCGCGAGCGCGTCGTCGTCCGCAAGGGGCGAGAGAATTATCTCTGCCTTCTGAATTTCGAAGAGGCGACCGGCACCCTGTTCGCGCAGGGGCCGGATGCCATCGGCCTCGGCCTGATGGCGCGCTGGATCGGCGCCACCCGCGATGGCGACATGGTCGGCGGCGACCTGCCGGCCTGGCTGATCGACTTGGCCGGCCCGCGCCTGACGCTCGGCCTGGCCGACCGGCGCGGCGAGTGCATCTATGCCGCCTGCCCGCACTATCGCCGCTGCTTCATCGAGGCGAGCGTCCGCGCCGCCCGACGCGCCGACGTGGTCATCGCCAATCATGCCCTGGTCATGGCCCAGGCGGCGCTCGGCGGCATCGACGACGGCTTTTTGCCGACCCGCTATGTCTTCGATGAGGGGCACCACGTCTTCGACGCCGCCGACAGTGCCTTTGCCGCGGAATTGACCGGCCGCGAGGCGGGCGAATTGCGCCGCTGGATGCTGGGGGCGGAGGATTCCAGCGCCAGCCGCGCCCGTGGCCTGCGCCGCCGCATCGAGGACCTGCTGCCGGGCGAGCAGGAGGCCGCGGCACTGTTGGATGGCGCTCTGCACGCCGCCGGCGCCCTGCCGGGCGACGGCTGGTTGCAGCGCCTGACCGACGACCGACCCCAGGGGCCGGCAGAGGCGTTTCTCGCCAGAGTGCGCCAGCAGGTGCGCGCCCGCGCGCCCAGCACCACCGGCCCATTCAGCCTGGAATGCGGCACGCGCCCACCGGTCGACGGCCTGCCGGAAACCGCCCGCGACCTTGCCGCCGCGCTGGAAAAAATCCGCCAGCCGCTCGCCAAGCTGCGGCAGATCCTGCTGCACCGGCTCGACGACGAGGCCGACGACCTCGACACCGCCACCCGCCAGCGCATCGAAAGCATCGCCCGCACCCTTACCCGCCGCGGCGAGCATCAGGTCGCGGCGTGGTCCGACATGCTCACCTCGCTCCAGGAGGAGCCGGTGGAGCAATATATCGACTGGTTCCAACTCGACCGCGTTGGCGGGCAGGAGCGGGATGTCGGCATGCACCGGCATTGGCTCGACCCGTCGATCCCGTTTGCCCGGGCGGTGGTCGAATCCTCCCACGGGGCGGCCATCACGTCGGCCACCCTGCGCGATGCCAGCGGCAATGCGGAGACCGACTGGCTTTCCGCCGAAACCCGCATCGGCGCGCCGCATCTGGCGCTGAGCCCGATCCGCGCCGCCATGACATCGCCCTTCGACTATGCCGAAAACACGCGCGTCCTGCTGGTGAACGACGTGCGCAAGAGCGATGCCGACCGGGTGGCCGCGGCCTACCGCGTGCTGTTTCAGGCGAGCCATGGCGGCGGTCTTGGCCTGTTCACCGCCATCCATCGCCTGCGTGCGGTCTATCAGCGGCTCGCCGGTCCACTGGAAGCATCCGGCATCCCGCTGTTCGCACAACATGTGGATAAGCTCGACACCGCCAGCCTGGTCGATATCTTCCGGGCGGAGGAAGACGCCTGCCTGCTCGGCACCGATGCGGTGCGCGACGGGGTGGACGTGCCGGGCCGCTCGCTGCGCCTGATCGTGTTCGACCGGCTGCCCTGGCCCAGGCCCGACATCCTGCACAAGGCGCGGCGCAAGGCCTTTGGCGGCCCGCGCTATGACGACATGATCGCCCGCATGCGTCTGCGCCAGGCCTTCGGCCGCCTGATCCGGCGCGAGGGCGATGCCGGCGTGTTCGTGCTGCTGGATTCGGCGCTGCCGTCCCGCCTTGCCACGGCGTTTCCGGAAGGCGTCGCCGTCAGCCGGGTCGGCCTGGCGGAGGCGGCACGGATGGTCGGGCAATTCCTGGCGGCAAAAGGCGCGATTCCGCCCGCTTCGGGTTGACCTTTGCCTGCCGCCGCCCTTTATGCCATCAGACTGCGCAGCCATTCCCGAACAAAAAAGGCGTCCCCAGCCGTGTCCGAGGCCTCCGTTATCAACCACCACACCGCCCTTATCTATGTCATGGTCCTGGTTTCGGCCTCGGATGGTGATATGACAGACGCGGAGTTGTCCAAGATCGGCAATATCGTGACGCATCTGCCGGTGTTCGACGATTTCGACCCGGAGAACCTGGCGACGCTCGCCGCATCCTGCACCGACCTGCTCCAGGAAGAGGAAGGGCTCGACGCCACGCTCAGCCTGGTGCGCGAGGCCCTGCCGCAAAAGCTGCGCGAAACCGCCTATGCGCTTGCTTGCGATGTGGCCGCCGCCGACGGCGAAATCCAGCAGGAGGAACTGCGCCTCCTGGAAATCATCCGCCACGAACTGCGGGTCGGACGCCTGCCGGCCGCCGCCATCGAGCGCGGCGCCCGCGCCCGGCACGCGGTGCTCTGAGCCGGCCGTAAGCCGGCCTGTTCGGGGCTGGCATTGCGCTTGGAATCGGCTTAGCTCCTGTTATACTCCCGGTCCCTCCCCATCGGGGCGCGTGATCCTAGATGTAGTAGGTGCCCGCGGAACAAGCGCAACAAATCGGTATTGGTTCGGCGATGAAAATAACGATCGAGCGCGCAGCTCTTCTGAAGGCCTTGGCCCATGCCCAAAGCGTGGTCGAGCGGCGCAACACCATTCCGATCCTGGCAAATGTCCGGCTCGCCGCAGAGGACGGCAAGCTCTCCCTGACCGCAACCGACATGGACCTCTCGATTGTCGAGGAAACCGCGGTCACGGTTGGCGGCTCCGGTGCCACGACAGCGCCGGCGCACATGCTCTACGACATCGCACGCAAACTGCCGGAAGGGGCGCAGGTGGAACTCGATTCCACCGCGAAGGAGGGCCAACTGACCCTGCGCGCCGGCCGCTCCACCTTCGGCCTGGCCTCGCTGCCAGTGGACGAGTTTCCCGTGCTGTCGGACGGCGAGAGCGGCCACACCTTCAAGCTGGCTGCCCGCGACCTGCGCAGCCTGATCGACCGGGCGCGGTTCGCCATTTCGACCGAAGAAACCCGCTACTATCTGAACGGCATTTACCTGCACGAGGCCGAGAATGACGGCGTTCCGGTGCTGCGCGCCGTCGCCACCGACGGTCATCGCCTTGCCCGGGTCGAAATTCCGCTGCCGGACGGCGCCGCCGGCATGCCCGGCGTGATCGTACCGCGCAAGACCGTGGGCGAGGTGCGCAAGCTGCTGGACGATGCCACCGACGATGTGGAGGTGACGGTCAGCGCCACCAAGATCCTCTTCAATGTCGGCCCGGTGGAACTGACGTCCAAGTTGATCGACGGCACGTTCCCGGACTATCAGCGCGTCATTCCCCAGGGCAACGACAAGATCCTGACCGTCGATTGCCGGGCCTTCCGCGAGGCGGTGGACCGGGTGGCCACCATCTCCACCGAACGCTCCCGCGCGGTGAAGCTGGCCATCGACGACAACGCCATGACCCTGTCCGCCTCCAGCGCCGATGCCGGCACCGCCAACGAGGAGTTGGAGGTGGAGTACGGCGAGGGCGCGATGGAGATCGGCTTCAACGCCCGCTACCTGCTGGATATCGCCCAGCAGATCGAAGGCGACGTTGCGGAATTGTCCCTGGCCGACCCCGCCGCGCCCACCATTATCCGCGACAAGGCCGATGCCAGTGCGTTGTACGTGCTGATGCCGATGCGGGTCTAGGCAACCACAAGGGCCGATCGAATGCCGCAGAGCGGCGCCGCTTTTGCCGATACCAGTCCTGCCATGACGCCGCCGGCGCCCCCGCGCCTGGCCGTGCGCCGGCTCGCCCTGACGCAGTTCCGCAATTATGAGACCCTGCGCCTGGACCTGGATGGCCGCCCGGTGGTGCTGACCGGGGCCAACGGCGCCGGCAAGACCAACCTGCTGGAGGCGGTTTCGCTGCTGACCCCGGGCCGCGGCCTGCGCAATGCCCGCCTCGAAGACCTGCCGCCGCACGCCGCTGCCGATGGCGTCTGGGGCATCGCCGCCCAGGTGGAAACGCCGGAAGGGCCGGTCGATCTCGGCACCGGCGTCCTTGCCGGCGAGACCCGGCGCCAGGTGCGGATCGACGGCAAGCAGGCGCGCGGCCAGACCGTGCTCGCGCCCTATTGCGCCGCTGTCTGGCTGACGCCGCAGATGGACCGCCTGTTCCTGGATGGGGCGGAGGAGCGGCGGCGCTTTCTCGACCGGCTCGTGTTCGGCACCGATCCGGCACACGCCGGCCGCCTTACCGCCTATCAGAACGCCCGGCGCCAACGCCAGCGCCTGCTGGCCGAGGGGCGGGGCGATCCCGGCTGGCTCGAAGCGCTGGAGCGCACGCTGGCCCAGCGCGCCGTTGCCATCGCTGCCGGCCGCCTCGATCTCGCCCGCCGGCTTGACCGCGCGGCGGCGGCGGTGGACGAAGGGCCGTTCCCGACCCCACGTGTCGCTGTCATCGGCGACGTGGAACAATGGCTGGCCGAAAGCCCCGCCCTGGCAGTCGAGGATCGCCTGGCCGAGACCTGGAAACGCAACCGCGGCGAGGATGCGGCCAGCGGCCAGACCGCGCTGGGCGTCCACCGCTCCGACATGGCGGTCTGGTACGCGGGCCGCGATGTGCCGGCGGCGCAATGCTCCACCGGCGAGCAGAAGGCGTTGCTGATCGGCCTGATCCTCGCCTCCGCCCGCCTGACTGCGGCCGAGCGGGGGGCGCAGCCTCTGGTGCTGCTGGACGAAATCGCCGCCCATCTGGACCCCGGCCGGCGCGCGGCGCTCTACCGCCGCCTGCTGGAGAGCGGTGCCCAGGTCTGGCTGACCGGCACCGAGCCATCCCTCTTCGAACCTCTGGGCGAATCCGCCCAATATGTCTGCGTGGCCGACGGCCGCGTTACCGCCACCACAGGAGCCGCGCCAACATGAGCGACGAGCAGAACCCGACCCACGGCGACAATGACGATTACGGCGCCGGCTCGATCAAGGTGCTGCGCGGGTTGGAGGCCGTGCGCAAGCGCCCCGGCATGTATATCGGCGACACCGACGACGGCACCGGCCTGCACCATATGGTCTACGAGGTGGTCGACAACGCCATCGACGAGGCGCTGGCCGGCTATTGCGACCGGGTCGAGGTGGTGCTGAACGCCAATGGCTCCGTCACCGTGCGCGACAATGGCCGCGGCATCCCCGTCGACATCCACGAGGAAGAAGGCGTTTCCGCCGCCGAGGTCATCATGACCCAGCTCCATGCCGGCGGGAAGTTCGACCAGAACTCCTACAAAGTCTCCGGCGGCCTGCACGGCGTCGGCGTCTCGGTGGTGAATGCGCTGTCTTCGCAACTGACCCTGCGCATCTGGCGGGATGATCGCGAGCACGCCATGCGCTTTCGCCACGGCGAGGCGGAAACGCCGCTGGCGGAGGTCGGCCCCGCCAACGGCAAGCGCGGCACGGAGGTCACCTTCCTGCCGTCGACCGAGACCTTCACCAAAACCGATTTCGACTTCGCAACCCTGGAACACCGGCTGCGCGAGCTGGCCTTCCTCAATTCCGGCGTCCGCCTGATCCTGAAGGATGCGCGCCAACTCGATGGCCCGGAAGTCGACATGCACTATGACGGTGGCCTCAAGGCCTATGTCGAATACATCGACCGCAACCGCTCCGCCATCCACCAGGGGCCGATCTATGTGACGGCGGAGAAGGATGGTGTCACGGTCGAGGCTGCGCTGCAGTGGAACGAGAGCTTCCACGAGACCATGCTCTGCTTCACCAACAACATTCCGCAGCGCGACGGCGGCACCCATCTGGCCGGTTTCCGCGGCGCGCTGACCCGGCAGATCAACGCCTATGCGGAATCCTCCGGCATCGCCAAGAAAGAGAAAGTCTCGCTGACCGGCGACGATGCGCGCGAGGGCCTGACCTGCGTTCTCAGCGTGAAGGTGCCGGACCCGAAATTTTCGTCCCAGACCAAGGAAAAGCTGGTTTCCAGCGAGGTGCGGCCGGTCGTCGAAAGCATCATGAACGACACCCTGAACCGTTGGTTCGAGGAGCACCCGAACGAGGCCAAGCTCATCGTCACCAAGGTGGCGGAGGCGGCTGCGGCACGTGAGGCGGCACGCAAGGCCAGGGAGCTGACCCGACGCAAGGGCGCGCTCGACGTGACCTCGCTGCCCGGTAAGCTGGCGGACTGCCAGGAACGCGACCCGGCGCTGGCCGAACTGTTCCTGGTGGAGGGCGATAGTGCGGGCGGCTCCGCCAAGCAGGGCCGCGATCGTGGCTTTCAGGCGATCCTGCCCTTGCGCGGCAAGATCCTGAACGTGGAGCGGGCGCGCTTCGACAAGATGCTGTCATCCGCCGAAATCGGCACGCTGATCGCCGCGCTCGGCACCGGCATTGGCCGAGACGACTTCAACATCGACAAGCTGCGCTACCACAAGATCGTCATCATGACCGATGCGGACGTGGATGGCAGCCACATCCGCGCGCTGCTGCTGACCTTTTTCTATCGCCAGATGCCCGAGCTGATCGAGCGCGGCTATCTCTACATCGCCCAGCCACCGCTGTTCCAGGTGAAGCGCAGCGGGCGCACGCTGTGCTATCTGAAGAACGAGGGCGAGTTGGACCAGTTCTTTATCGACTCCGGCCTGGAAGAGTCGGTTCTGACCCTGGCCGATGGCGGCCAGCGGGCCTCCGCCGACCTTGCCGAGTTGGTGCAGGATGCCGTGCGGGTCCGCGCCCGCGTCGCCTCGCTCGGCCGCGAAGTGGGATCGGAACGACTGGTGGAGCAGGCGGCGATTGCCGGCGTGCTCAATGCCGGCGTGCTTGCCGACGAGGCCCAGGCGCAGGCGGCTGCGGAGTATCTGGCCCGCCGCATGGATACGCTGGAGGCCGAGCGGGACCGCGGCTGGAACGGCTTTGCCAGCCCGGATGGCGGCCTGGACTTCACCCACACCAAAGGCGGCTACGACCGCCGCTACCACTTCTCCCGCCGCCTGCTGGAAAGCCAGGAGGCGCAGCGCCTCGACATGCGCTCCGCCCAGTTGCAGGAGGTCTACGAGCGCCCGGCGGTGTTGTCGCTAAAAGGCGAGGAACAGCGCATTGTCGGCCCGGTTGACCTGCTGGAGGCGGTGATCGCCGCCGGCCGCAAGGGCATCAGCTTCCAACGGTACAAGGGCCTGGGCGAGATGAACCCGGAACAGCTCTGGGAAACCACGCTGGACCCGAACGTCCGCTCCATGTTGCAGGTTCGCATCGGCCACGCGGAGGAAGCGGGCGAGATTTTCTCCACCCTGATGGGCGACCAGGTCGAGCCGCGCCGCGCCTTCATCCAGGAAAACGCGTTGAAGGTGGCGAATTTGGACGTTTGAGGCACGCGCGCGGGGCCTTTGTGCTTTCGGGGCAGGGCAGGGCACGCGCCGTTTCGCGCCGGACACGGCGGCCATGCCATCGCCACCACTCGCGATGACGGCTGGAACGGGCTATGGTGTCTGCCGGAAAATCCCGCCGCCTTCGCCGAAGTGAGGTCGTCCATGACCGTCAAAGCCAATCCCGAACGCGCCCTCCGCGACCTCTACCACCTGCGCAGCATCGGTACCTACAAGACCGGCGTGCACCGGCCGACGCTGACGGAAGACGATCTCGTCACCCGCCACTGGCTGGTGGGCGAGCTCCAGGCCATCGGGCACGAGGCCTGGATCGACGGCATTGGCAATGTGATCTCGCACACGCCTGCCGCCGGCAAAAAGCTGCTCTGCGGCTCGCATTTGGAGAGCCAGAACCGAGCGGGCTGGCTCGACGGCGCGCTGGGCGTGGTCTATGGGCTGGAGGCGGCGCGCGCGGTGGTCGAGGCGGGGCGCACGGACGTGGGCGTCGACGTGTTCGCCTTTGCCGACGAGGAGGGGCATTTCGGCAGCTTCACCGGGTCGCGCTCGCTGACCGGCGAGTTGACCGAGGCCGACATCGACCGGCGCGCCGACCGCACCACCGGCCGGCCGCTGCGCCAGGCCCTGGCGGAGGCAGGCCTCGGCGACATGCCGCGCTACCGGCTCGACCCCAGCCGGTATGCCGGCATGCTGGAAGCGCATATCGAGCAGGGCGACTGGCTGGAGAGCGAGGATCTGCACATCGGCATCGTCACCAGCATTGTCGCGATCTGGCAATACAAGCTCGTGTTCGAGGGCGTGCAGAACCATGCCGGCACCACCCGCATGGCGATCCGCAAGGATGCCGGCGTTGCGCTTCGCCGCTTTTGCCAGCGCGTCGAGGAGCGCTTTCCGGACGTCTGCGGCGAGCGCTCGGTCTGGACCGTCGGCCAGATCGTGTTGGAGCCGGGGGCGCCCTCGATCATCCCCGGCCGGGCGGAGATGACTCTGCAATTCCGTGATGCCGATATGGAGACGCTGTTGCGGCTCGAACAAACCGTCGGCGAACTGGTGGACGAGGCCAACGCCGCCGGTCCCTGCACGGTTGCCTGGGAGACGATGAACAAGAACAAGCCGGCGCGGATGGACGAGGCCATCCAAGCCGCGCTCGCCGCCGCCGCCGAGGCCTGCGCGCCCGGCAAGCACGCCCGCATGCCCTCCGGTGCGGGGCATGACGCACAGATGATGGCGCAACTGATGCCGGCGGGCATGATGTTCATCCCGTCGATTGGCGGTATCAGCCACCACTGGACCGAAAACTCCACGGATGCGGACATAATGCGCGGCGCCCAGGTCTATGCCGACGCGGTCGGGCGGTTGTTGGCGGGGTAGGGTTGGGCCCACGATTGGCCTTCTTGCGCCCCGGCGCCGGCGTGCGCAAACTGCCGGCCAAGGGGCGCGTCTGCCCGAGCTTGTTGTGAGATTGAACCCATGGCCCTGACCTTCACCCCCCTGCATCCGCTGTTTGCCGCCGAGGTGAGCGCGGTTTCGGTGCGCGACACCTTTGACGGGCAGACCCTGGCCGAAATCCGGGGCGGCATGGACCGCTATGCGGTGCTCGTCTTCCGCAACCAGCATCTCACCGACGAGGAGGAGATGGCATTTGCCCAGCGTCTCGACGGGGAGTTGCATGCCAAAACCGGAGCGGCGGCGCTGGGCAGGACGCGGCTGGGAACGGAGGCGATTGCCGACATCTCCAATGTCAGCGATCAGGGGGAGATTCTGGAACAGGACAACCGCAAGCGGCTCTACGGCCTGGGCAACCGGCTCTGGCACACGGATGCCTCGTTCCAGGATCCGGCGGGACGGTATTCCATGCTGCACGCCCGCCTGCTGCCGCCGGTGGGAGCCGACACGCTGTTTGCCGACCAGCGGGCGGCCTATGACGCGCTCGATGCGGAGATGAAGGCAAAGTTGGAGGGGCTGACCTGCCACCACTCCATCGCCCATTCGCGCCAAACGCTGGGTTTCGAGTTCTCGGCGGAGGAGTTGGAGAAGCTGAAGGGGGCCTACCACCCGTTGGTGCGCACGCTGGAGCGGGCGGGCCGCAAGACGCTGTACCTTGCCAGCCATGCCGGCCGCATTATGGAGATGAGCCTGCCCGAAGGCCGTTTGCTGCTGTGGGAATTGATGCAGCACGCGGTGCAGCCGCAGTTCGTCTATGCCCACAAATGGCAGGATGGCGACCTGGTGATCTGGGACAACCGCTGCACGCTGCACCGGGCAACCCCGTTCGACGACACCAAATACCGCCGCGAATTGCGCCGGGTGACCACCTTGGACCTGAAAGAGCTGCCGGCGGCGTGAGGCGCTTGCGGGCGGCAGCCGCTCCAGCCGGACCCCGCCGGAGCGACTGCCAGGTCCGGCCTTGATTAATCCTCCAGCAGTACCAGGCTCAACCAAGGCACGGCGGTGACCAGGGCCCAGACGGCCATCAAGGGCAGCAGCAGCTTGAACACCTGGCGGATGATCTGGTCGTAGTTGATGCCGAGCACGCCGCTCACCACGAACAGGTTCAGGCCGTAGGGCGGGGTGATGAAGCCGATGGTGGTGCCGACCACGAACACCACGCCCCAGTGCACCGGGTCGATGCCGATGCTGTCGGCCACCGGCCCCAAGATCGGCCCCAGGATCAGGACAACCGCCACCGACTCCGTAATGGCGCCAACCGCCAGGATCAGCAGCATCATCACGGCCACCAGCGCGGCGTAGCCAAAATTGGAGCCCAGCTCGCTCAGAAACTCCTGGATCGCCTCCGGCAGGCCCATGACGCTGGAGACCTGTTGGAACTGGATCGAGAACACCACCAGCGGCACCAGGAGGCCCGCCAGCCGGGCGCTGTTCAGCAGAATGCCCGGAACCTGGCGCAGCTTCAACTGCCCGCCGAGGAAGGGAACGGTGCCGACGATGAAGCAATAGATCGCGACCACGCCCGCCGCCTCGGTCGGGCTGAAATAGCCCCAGTAAATGCCGAGGAAAATGACGCCGATGGCGACGAAGCCGGCCCAGGCATGGGCGCCGGAACAGAGGATCTGGCGCGGCTTGATATGGCGCAGGCCGATGCCGGGCTCTACCTTGCCGGTCAGCCAGACCGCGGCGGCGATCAGTGCCATCACCATGATCGCGCCGGGGATCATACCGCCGACGAACAGATCGACGGAGGGCACGTCCATGGTCACGCCATAGATCAGGAAGATGACGCTCGGCGGAATGATGACGCCCACCGTGCCGCCGGCGGCGATGATGGCGCCGGCCAGGCCGGGGCGGACGCCGCGCTCGACCATTTCCGGCCCCAGCAGCCGGCCCATGGTTGCCGCCGTCGCCGCGTTCGAGCCGCTGATCGCCGCAAACAGGCCGCAGGAGACCATGGCGGTTGCCGCGGTCGCCCCCGGCATGAAGCCCACGATCGAGCGCGAGAAGGCGATCAGCTTGCGGCTGATGCCGCCTTCGGTCAGGAAGTCGCCGGTGATGACGAACAGCGGCACCGCCAGAAAGATGAAACTCTTGATCGAGTCGTTGGCGGCGATGCCCACATTCATCAATGGAAATTCGACGATGAAATAGGAGGATGCGATCACCCAGGAGGCCAGCACCAGCACCACGGGCGTTCCGAGAAAGAACAGGGCGATGGCAATGCCGGTGATGGACCAGACGTCCAGCACCTCGCGCAGCCATTCGACCAGCGGTTCCAGCAAGGTCAGCTCTTCGCCGCTCATCGGATATCCTCCGCCGTCAGGTGCGGTGCGGTCTCGCCGCGCAGCACGCGGACCAGTTGCTGGGCGACCCGCAGCATGGTGAAGCCCCAGCCGATGGGCACGGCGATGGAGATGGCGGCAACGGGAATTTCGGTGCCGAATATCTTTTGGTTAAAGCGCTGGTTCAACTCGACCACGTCCCAGGAGACGACGATGATGACCAGGCCGAGGCCGAACCAGAGCAGGCAGTCGAACACCGCCATCGCCTGCCTCAGGCGCGGGCCCATGCGGTCGCGCAACGTCGTGAACGAGAGATGGGCGCCGGTGCGGACCCCGCTCGCCATGGCAAACCAGGAAAGCCAGACGAAGGCACCCATCGCAACTTCTGGCCCCCATGGCGCCTGCTCGCCGGTGATCATCCGCCGGATCGTATCCAGGCCCACCACGAGGATGATGGTGACGTAGGCGACGAGCATCACCGCCTTCTCGATGCCGGATATCAGGTCGTCAAACCGCTGACCCATCAACAGTCACTCCGTACCCTGGCCGCCGCCGAGCGGCAATCCAGGATCTTCGTTTAGGATAGTATAAGGGAGCCCCCGGATCACGCACAGGCGTGTCCAGGGATCGGGTGCGTCAGTCGGGCGGGCTACCCCCACCACGCCTGAGCGTTAAGCGGCTTGCCGCGCACTTTCTTTTCGTACTCGGCAACAGCGCCGTAGACGTCGAGACCCGCCAGCTTGTCCAGATCCTTGCGGATTTCGCTGTAGATCTCTCCGTTTTGTTCGACCGCGCCGCGCTCGCGGAAGGCGTCCATCTCCTCCTCAGTCAGGCGTACATGACGCATGGTGTCTTGGAGTTGCACATATGCGCTGTCAGATGAAGGGTTGGGGCCGCTTGTTCATCGCCTCGCCGAGCTTTTTATGGGAAGACGCGCTGGCCTTACGCGCCGCCTCCCGCACCACGTCTTGCAGGCGGCCCGGCATGCGGTCCATGGAACGGGAGTTGATGAACGTACTCGCCATGCCGGGGCAGAAGTTGAGAGAGATCACCTGGGCCGTGACCTTGGTC
>Ga0206129_10000444_pt1 | contig 65048 bp, 63 predicted proteins | sample Helgoland_Spring_8_FD_148616 | JGI IMG/M metagenome (GOLD analysis project Ga0206129, IMG submission 148616) | Pelagic subsurface seawater microbial communities from Kabeltonne, Helgoland, North Sea - Helgoland_Spring_Bloom_20160502_2 | ecosystem: Environmental > Aquatic > Marine > Epipelagic ... | reverse complement strand
CTCTTCTTATAGTTAACGCACCATTATCATCATCTGAAATTATAACTTTACCATCAATAGCACCATCGCCGTTTATGTCTAGGCTAGTACCTTCTAACTCAGTTCCAGTTATTTTACCAGTAGATGTAATAGCGCCTGATCCTATTGTCCCTGCAAAAGTTGCGTTTTGATTTTTATCTAATCTTAACGCTAAGTTTGGTGTGTTAGCACCTCCTGAGTCTGTGTAAAACTCTAAATAACCATCAGCTGTGTTACCAGTAGTATCAGTACCACCTTTTATACCAGCTCTTGTTGTTTTAACATAACTACTACCATCGTAATAATTATCTGTAAAAGTTATTATAGATCCTTTTTGATCTGTATTAGCTTGCAGCGGATTATATAAATCTAAATGTGCATTGTTAGCGCTAAAAGAACCTTGAGCAGTATGTGAAGAGCTTTTGTAAACTGTTGTTTTGCCATAAATAATTGAATCACCAGTGGCTGATATAGCACCAGAACTTATTGTTCCAATGTTTTTTAAGTTTCTATTTAAATCTATAAACTGAGTTTTACCACCGTCACCTATGTATAAACCATTTTGACTAGCTGTACCACTATCGGTTCTAAACTGAAATTCTACTCTATTAGACCAAGTTGTATTGTTCTCAGGAAAACCATAAGCAATAAAACCACCTTCAGCTGACATTATCACTTGCTCTCCTGTTAAACCAATGTTAGAAGTTATAACGCTTCTAGTGTCACCAGCTTGTAACCAAACGGTATCATCTTGACCTAAAACAACTGCTCTATACTCACTTAATCTAGCAAGTATAGTGTGTTCGTTTGATCCATGACTAACCTTTATTAAAGGAACCTCGCTAGCGTATTGACCAGTATCACCTGATGGCTCATAATCAAATAGTATGTAACCATTTGCTGTTCCAAAGGTCATTTTACTATTTATAGTTGTAGTAGGTAGAGTTACAGAACCATTTATGTTAGGATTTTCTAAGTTTAATGTTGTATTTGCACCACCTAAAGTAAGTGTTATCGCGCTACCGTCACCTTTTATAGCACCTGATTGTTCGAATATAATATCAACATTATTAGTACCATCCCCTATGTAAACATCAGATGAACCATCACCTAATAAAATATCACCAACAGCATTTGTTAAAACTAGATTGTTTCCATCTTGATTTATTTTTCCCGCGTTAGCTCCAGCAGCTGTTTTAAACTGTATGTGTCCTGAATCATCGACTGTTATGTTATTTAAAAATGGTATTGACATATTTTATATTTTAAATTCTTCCGCTTATTCTTTTTCTGCTAACATTGAGTTCTGATCTACCACCAAACTTTGTTTTTATTTTCGCTGGAGTAGAAAAGATAAATCTTAAATCTCTTATATAGCCTATTTCTTCTTGGTTATCACTATCCCAAGAATAACCTGCTAAAAGAGTATAAGCATATTTTTGAGCTGATATTGTTAGTGTTTTTTGCTGCCAAACTCCAGAAGCATTATCAAAGCGCACTTCATCTTTGAAGCCGTTAAGCATGCTTTTCTTAACATCATTATCCGAACTAGAACCGTAGCTTGTTTGATCTGTGTAACTAGTTTGATACCTACCTAAAGCATTGTTAGTATGTGGTTTTGCACATATATAAGGATAACTCCAAGAACCACCTAATTGACCTTTAAACTCGCCTTTTATAGTAACAGCTGTGTTAGCAGGAACATATAAGATTTCTTGTCCAACTAAATAATATTCTGACCTTAGATTTACAACACTCCATATATTACCTCCATCTTTATTCCATTTTAAGTTATAAGAGTTTTCAACTACGGCGTTTAATCCATCTTCAAAACACCAGTCTTGATATTGAGACATCATCCAATGACCACCACCTCTATAACTATTAGCTCTACTGTCACCAGAACCGCTACCAAGGTAATCATTAGCGTCAACAACACCAAAAGTGTCCGTATAACCAGCATACACACCTGGAACTTGTTTGTAATATTTGTTTTGTATATATGAATCTTGGAACACGGCATCTCCACCACCTATACCAATGTAAGGTATACTTCTAAAACCATCTATGTGGAATCTTTTAAAGTGAGAGTTAGGCGCTTGGTAATACATGTACACTGGTCTTTGCTCGTGGTTCAATAGTATAACGTTGTGAACTGGGTTCATCTCTCTATTGTGGTGCATCATAAATCCATGATCATCCGATCTAGTGAAGTATAAGTAAGCCCATTCATTTGCTTCGTACATACCATCATTATGTAAACTAGCGTAAGCGTTACGAGTACTATAGTTATTTACAAATTGAGTATCGTGGTGTGATGACCATTGCCAATACCCTCTTTGACCTGAATAAACAGATATACAGTTTCTATGAATAAAACTATGTGTATGTCTTGTATTCATTCCACCATAACTAGTATTCGTTGGTTCATTTAATACAACACAGTTTTCGTATTTACTTTGGTAATCATACCTAGAATCTGTAGCGTGATCATTGTCTCTATATCTACTATTATAACCAGCTACAAAAACTTGAGCTCTATAATAGTTGTTGTTACTATTACCACCCATACCGTTCCATAGTATGTCTTTTAGCCCTATTTCTCTAGTACTAGCTCTACTATAGTCTGTATAATACTCTACGTAGCAAAATGCTCTTACGTCAGAATCAACAGCTTTTATTTCTATTGATCTATTTAATCTTTGCACCAAGCTACCAACCTTTCTAACATGTGCTATAGCTGGGCTAACTGTTAAGGTATTGCCACTTTTACCCGTAACTGAATACTCAGTGTTATAATTCCAATTTGTATCAACATCATTGTTGACATCGATATTTATTGTATCTCCAACATTTATATCTGTTGCATTGCTAATAGTTACAGTAGTATCATTAACAGCTGCAGCACTAGTAAGCACAGCCGAGTTTCTTCTAACAGTGTGACCTGATAAATGTTTTTTATCTAAACCTGTTTCATATACCTCTGTACCACTAGCAATAGTTCCAGATATATTTGAGTTTAAGGTTAAGGTTTTTGTTTGATTATTTATAGCCGTTATTGTTCTAACATTTCTGTTGCTGCCAGTTCCAAATATAATAATGTAGCCTACTCTGAATATATCACTGTGATCAACAACTAAAGTTGAGCCTATAGCAGAAGAAACTATTGCTTTTGGCCCTACAAATTTCTTTATATATATTCTATTGTTTGATGAATCAACGTCATGAACCCAACAACCTTCGTCTGATCTAACTCTATAATCACCTTGACCAGAATTATATATAGCTACCCAATCACCAGGGGCAAACCCAGTTGTATCAGAAACGACTAAATTAGAATCTTCTACGTTAGCAACAGTAGTTAAAGAAGTAGTTGTTACACTGTCATCACCTATAAACTTCCAAGATGAATAAGTAACGTTCTCTATCCATATACCATGTTGGTCTGAATTTGTCCCTTCAAACTCTAAAACAATATTATTTCCTGTGGCAGACAATAAAGCTCCTGAAGAGCTTCCTCCTTCAGTAAAATCTTGTGCAGACACACCGTCTGTTTTAGAGTAATCAGTAGATCCATTACCCTGTACAGTAACCCTTCCGTTTATTCTTATTTTCCCTCCAGTATCAAAATGCAAACATCCCCTAACAAGAATATCGCCAAAACCAGTTCCAGCTCTTTGGTCAGAATTAACAGTGACTTTATGCCCTTGTGATATTGTGAATATGTCTCCGTCAGCTGGAGTTGAACCTCCCCATGTAGATGAACTAGCCCAATTTCCAGATTGACTACTAGTTAAGTTCGCCATCTAAATCCTCTTGTGTTTCTGCTAAATAAGTAGTATCAAGAGAAAGTTCAAAAACTATATCTTCATCCATGTCTATTGTAGCATTGTTATTAACAACAATCGTGCACTCGGGAATATCATTACTTACTTCGAGCGTTTTCTCGATTTTGTTATACCTTAATTTAATTATCATTTAATTTAATTTAATTTATATTAACCTATCTTGGTCATAAGAACTCTTATAGCGTTTGAAGCTGGAGCAGCGGCAAATATAACATTTACAACACCACTAGCAGCTCTCTGAACATCTGCGTATACTGTTGAACCTGAAGAAACTTCAATTAATTGAACTAAGAATGCAGTAGAATCTGCACCTAATCCATGATTTGATTGAGCTGTTCCTGAAGCTCCACTATTTTTAAGTATTAAAGTTGTAGCACTTCCATCCCCAATAAGTCCTGAAAACTCTCTAGCTGTAATTCTACCATCAATACCTGAAGCTAAATTTACAGAAGCTAATCCAGTTGTGTGACCATAAGTGTCTAATGTTACATCTTGTATTACATTTAATCCAGAGTTGTTTACAGAAGCCTGAGAAGATGTATCGTCGTGAGATATACTTATAGTTGTGTTTCCTGATTGGTTTGCTGTAAATGTTCCAGTACCACCTAAAGCACCAGTTCCTTGAACAGTAAGTGTTCCATTGTTTACTGATGGCAAGTCGCTAGTTAAAGCTACTGTACCACTAGCATTTGGTAAAGTTACTGTTCTATCTGCAGTAAGCGTTCCTGCTAACAAAGTTAATTCGTTAGCATCAGCAGCATTACCTTCAAAAACAACACCATTGGTTGTTGATACGGTTTCAACATTGTTTGTTGTAACAGTTCCTGTAACTTGTAAGTCTCCAGGAATAATAACTGTTGTTGTTGAAGCACCCATTGTAAGGTTATTTGCTCCAACGGTATCGAATATTGTGTGAGCAGCAGCAGTTAAGTCTAAGTCTGTAAGACCAACTAATGCAGTTATTGTGTCGCCTAAAGAAACATCTGTAGACCCTATTGTAATTCCATCATTAGCTAAATGAACATTATCTACAGAGCCATTTACAATATGTTCTGAATTTATAGAATCATCTGCTATTTTAGTTCCGTCTACTATATCGGCAGCTAAATGCACTCTATCAATAGAGCCATTTACATAATGTTCTGAATTAATACTATTGTCAGCTATTTTGTTTCCGTTTACAGAGTCGTTTGCTAAATGAGCATTATCTATACTTCCGTTTACGTAGTGTTCTGAATTTATAGAATCGTCAGCAATCTTTGTTCCATTTACTGCATCAGCTGCAATTTGAGAAGAGCCAACACCTGAATCTTTTATCTTTAAGACATCGCCTACAATAGTAAGAGTTGAGTTGTCGTCATTTACACTTATTACACCAGAACTATAAACCAAACCATCTCCAGCAACAGCAGACTCTAAACCTAAAGTAACATTAAAAGCTCCAGAACTTTCTGAATTAGATCCAGCTTCTACCTCTAAACCTTCACCAGCATTAACAGTTACTGATGAAATATCACCAGAACCGTCTAATGTGATCCAATAGTTGCTTGTTGCCCCATTGTGAAATTTAATAGCGTTGTCAGTAGAGTTATATATTACCCTACCTTCATAATCTGCACCTGATAGTGTAGGGTCTGAAGCGACAACCTGCAGCTTTGCGTTATTTAGCTGTAGGTTCTCTAATGAAATGTTGTTTAAAAATTTAATATCTGCCATGATGTTTTAGTTTAAAAATGCTTTTCCAGAAAACTGGTTTATAAATGTTATTGTTAAATTATCTATGTCTGTATGATAAACGTCTCCTATTACTTGAGTCCCTGCCGAATCAACAACTGTTACCGATGGGAATTTATTCAACCCATGATTTATGCTCCAAGATGCCGACGGTGTCGCTTGTGTAAACACAAAATTCTTATCAGTTGCTGATAGGTAATCATACTGAAGCAAAGATATTAAATAATTAGACTCGTTTTCTAAGCTTGAGTTACCAAACACATATGTTAAAGTCATTTGAGTTACTCCAGTAAACTTTTGAGAGCTTGAAGAAGCGGTAACATTGTATATTCCAAATTTAGAAGGGTCTCCAGATTTTTGAATTATAATCCTAGACCCAACAAGGTTTGAATAATATGTACTTAAAGATGTTCCAGCAAGATCTTTGTTTGACACCAATAATGTGCTTATAGACGAAAAGTCAACTTGTGATGATATTGGTGGGTCAAAACTTATTGTTCCATCTACCCTTGAAGATGAAGAAGTTGGTAGCTGATCATATTCAAATGAAGAAGCTCCAGACTCTATTAATCCTTTTTTATTAAAAAAAGATATTATATCTCCTAACTCATAATTTTTTGTGGTAATTCCCGCTACATCAGTTCCTATAACCTTATCCCTAACGGAAAGTATCTGATCTATAGCGTAAGTATTTATGCTAGCCATTAATTTATCTTTTATGCAAAGATAAGATTTTAACAAAGGCAAAAATAATGTCTAGTCTTTGTTTTTCCTAACTGCGCTTCCGTAGAAATAACCGAAAATTGATAGCACAATACCCTCACTTATTCCTATAAGATGAATCCAAACCTCTTTGTTTGATTCTGGAATTTGCAAGTATACTATTGCGTAAATAATAAAAGCAAAAGCCGACAAACCTACTATTCCTGTAAGATTAAACATTAAGTCAAATCCTCCTGACTTAGCTTTCTCCACTTCTCTTTTTCTAGCAGAGTCTCTATCAGCTACCTCAAGCTCATATATAGAAACTAATTCATTGTGTAATTGAGCTTTTTCTTCTGGTGTTGTATCTGGGTCTTTATCAATAATGTTTTTTAAAACACCTAAAGCTCCTTTATCAGGTAAAACATCTCCAATTAGTCCTGGTAATTTACCAAGCAAGAAACTACCTACTTTTGTGTCTTTAAATCTTTTCTTTGGCTTACTCATAACACTCTATTAATTCTTTATACTCTTCTTTTACATCAAAAGATGGGCATGCTTTTGAGGAAAATTCGTTATGTCCATGCAATGTCGCATCTTCATAACTATCCATTAAGTAAGATATTAATTCAGTTAAACTATCTTTTTGAAGATCTGTTCTAGTATCTTTTGGATTCATATCTGCATCACAACCTCCTACATAGCAAATACCAATACTTCCCTTGTTATGACCTCTTACGTGAGCTCCTTGTCTTTCTACTGGTCTAGCTTTATCAACGGTTCCGTCTAACAAGATTACATAATGATAACCTATATCAGACCACCCTCTTTCATTAACGTGCCATCCTCTTATTGTTTCTGTTGAAATATCCTGACCTTCTCTTGTTGCAGAGCAGTGTAATATAATTTTATTTATATCTCTCATTTATTAAGATTTATTTTTCTTCCTCTCTCGCTATAGCTTTGAGTACATCCTCTTTTCTTACAACTAATTTGAAACTTATATCAGCTGTCCACTGCATTATAGGTCTTCCGTCTTTATATAGTATAACTAAAGGAACTGATCTTACCTTTTCTCTAAACTTAGGTGTTTGATCTTCTAGGTAAGCGATTTGATGAGGTATATTTCTTATTCTATCTATTTTAGCTTTATTTGACCAATTCCACTCTGAATTGATTTCCATTAAAATATATTTCTGTGAAAACAATGAGCTAGAAAATAGAATAAATATTAAAACTATTGCTTTTTTCATAATTTATTTTTTTATAATTTGATATAGCTTTTCATCTATTTTGTCAAGCTTATCACTATTTTGTTCTACTTTTTGTTGAGTATTCATTATAGTTTCTCTAATTAACTGATCCTTTAAGTCATATTCAGTTCTACTTACAGGAGGTTCAGGTAGCTTTTTAGCTAACTGAATATCCGCTTGTATAGCAAACCACATACCTACTACGGTCACAACAAAACTTACGATTATTATTAACGTCTTTAAATCTAATGTTAATTCAGTGTTTTCTGATATTTTACTAGCCATTACTACTTATTTGTTTTTAAACTTGTTTTTTATTTCTTTTTACCACCACCCCTGGCTCTGTTACTTTTTTGTTTTTCTAAAACTAATTTGCCTTTTTTATGAGAACAATCTAATTTATCGCCTTTTTTAGAGTTTTTATTTTTCTTGTTGAATTTATTGCATTCAACTCTTTTGCGCACAGCTTCTTTTTTCTTTTGAGCTTTTGCACTACTTTTCCTGTGCTTTTTCCTAGCTTCAGGATTTTCTCTGTAAAATCTTGCTGTTTTACTTAACATTACTTTTTATATGGAAACATTCTGTTTAAAGTATCTTTTCTCTCACCGCACCCACATGGTTTGCCAGTCATTTTTGAAGCAGTTTCAACAACCTTTTTTATTCCAGTCGCAGTTGTGAATCTTTCTATAGTATCTCCTAATCCTTTATCTTTCATATTATTTTTTTAAACAAGTACATAATTTGTTTGGACATGTACTAGAATTGAACATTAAAAGATACATTCTCCAGTTCCACCAACACTGAAACTTGCACCAAATTTTTTGAATTTTTAAACCTACTTTTTCTAGAAATTTTCCCATAATTTATTTTCTTGATTTAGCCCCTACACACTTCCATCTTTTACGAGATAAGTTGTTTGGAGTATTTGGATCGTTTTGTTTTTTCTTTGATAAACCTCTTTTTATACCTAAGCTTCTAGCACAATAGCTATCACCTTTAGATGTTCCTGGTCTTACTCTTGGGCCGCCTCCTTTAGCTTTACCCGCCTGCCCATAACTGACTTTCTTACCTGATGCAGTTATTTTTACTTTTGCTTTTCCTTTTCTTGGTTTTGCCATTATGAGTTTCTTATAAATAATTGACCACTGTTTTGATATACTCCACCAACAGGAACACCATTGTCTGCTGCATCTTGATTAGATGATGCGTCTACCAGACCTGTTAGCACAATTGGATGCGCCAGTGTTTGAGCTGAAACATATGTTGTAAGAGAAGAAACTGTGAAATTTTTTGTTTTGCCAAGATCGGCTCCAACAGCTCCATCAGATCCTATAACTTTATCTGCTGGATTTATAACTGAATCGTTTTCATAGGTATTTATAGTTGCCATAATTATCTTTTTGTATATTTTTTAGTTACTTTTCCTTTTTTAGTATTAGCAACCACTGTTTTTCCTTTTGCACCAGCTCTTTTCTTTTTCTTAGCTGTCTTTGCTCTTTCAGCTTTAGACATGCTTTTAGCTTTAGCTAATGGCAAGCATCTGTCTGGGTTTTTCTTATTTTTACTAGTACCACATTCTCCTTTTATAGAGCCGTCGGTTCCAATCCTAACCCATTTCTCATCACGCCACTTTTTGAGCTCCCCCATTACTTCTTTATAACTTATTTTTTTGATCCCTTTTCTTCATTGCTTCTACTCCGTCTTTTGTTCCTGCTCTATGAAAATTATTTGAATCACGAAGTCCAATAGCGTTTGGTGTTCCTCTTTGAACATTTTTGATACCTTGAGCAAATCCTTTTTTATATGTTATAGAATCTTGTTTAGTACCTGGTTTTCGTCCTGTATATAAAGGAATATTAAACCTATTAAAAGTTGGTTTTGGTAAAGAGTCGTTTTTCACAAGCCTGTCAACCACCTTGTTTTTAAATCCATATTTATCGTAATCTGGCATAATTATTTCTTTTTAGATTTTTTCTTTGCCTTCTTCTTAGTTACCTTTTTTTTCTTAGCCATTGGCTTAGATTTCTTTTTACTGTAAGTTGCGCTTCCGTACGGCATAATTATTTCTTTTTAGATTTTTTTGCGTAGTTAGGGTCTTTACAATATTTACTTGCAGCCATGTTTGCATATGCTGAAGGATACGTGTCAAAAGTTCGTTTTGCCCACGAAATTCCCGCTGCACAAATCTTGTTTCCCTTTTTTTTCTTTATCTTACTCAAAACCTTAGTTTTATATACAGCAAATATAAGAAATATTGTTTTTCGTATTTTTGCTATATACTTAATAAAATCAAATGATTAAAACCTACAAAAGAAAGCCAACTAAGACAATTAAAAGGCAGCCTAGAGAAAAGGAAAATAATTTCCTAAAGTACTGGAGAGTAGTTAAATACTATATAAAAAGGAAGTATAACATATCTTCTATGGAGTTAGATATGCTGCTATATTTATATGATTTACCTTACTTTAAGAAGGAGGATTTTAATTATTACGGAAACACAATGTCGTGGGATAAAAAGCGTTTTTATGAAATGGTAAAGAAAGATTTGATAAAAGAGTGGAGACCAGGAGGTGAGAAATATGCAAGAGCAAAGCTGTGGGAATTAAGTCATAAAAGTAAAACTATATGCTCATTAACATATAAAAAACTAACAAACCAAGAGCCTATTTCAGAAGAAGCAAGATCAAACCCTGTGTTTAAAAAAGAAACTTATATGGATAAGATATACAAGAATGTAATTGAAAGCATGAATAAATCTAGAGATTCTTCTGATAACAAATAACAGCTTCTTTTAATATTGAGTAGTTTCTAATAGAGGTGAGTCGTTTTAATTCTCTCATTTTTAATTTATCACCGTTATCAGTTAAAATATCTATAGTTTCTATAGCTCTACTGATTAAATTAGTCTTTTTAATGTCTTTATTGGCATTTTTTATGGATTCTTTAACTTCTGAATCAAAATACCAACTTATAAGGTACCTACTACTGTTTAATTTTTCTGCAATCTTAGAAAATGTAATCTTTTCTTTATTTAGCCAAAGCTCTTCGACTACTTCATCTAATTGTGCAGAAGTTGGTCTTTCTTTTGTGCCAATAATAGACCCCACTATCTTCATTTTTATAGATTTATCTATCATTTTAGAAGGATTGAATATTATTTTTCTTAATCTACCGCAATAAGGAATTTTTTTTCTTGAAAAAACCCTTTCTACCATTGATTCGACCCTGTCTTGTCCATAAGTTCTAATTATGTGACCAGAATCTCTTTCAGAGAGCTTACAAAACAGTCTTTTTGCTATATTTACGTTAAAATCAGGATTTAAATGAATAAACTTCTCAGCTATGTACTCTAATTCTGAAAAAGAATTTATTTTTCTTGTTGTTCTGTAAAGAGAATAGAATTTACACCCGTTTGGAAAATGAAGGTAATCCTTACCCTTGAAAATAAAAGGGCTTTCCATTATAATTCGATACCTTTCGTAATCAAATAACGGTATCAGCATCATCTAGAGTTACAACAACGTCTCTTTCTCTTATGGCTTTTAGCTTAGTCCCTTTAATTCTAAGTTCTGATCCAGATATCTTGTCAAAATAAACAAATTGACCTGGAACAACCTCTTTTACATCTTCCCCTACTGTTATAACTTGACCTATAACATACCTAATGTTGTTGTCTGATTTTTCTGTTATAATTAAGCCTAATTCATTTTTTTGAACGACCTCATCATCTTTTACTATTATAAAACTACCTACTGCTTTCATCTTTTTTTATTCTTTTATTAGATATTACACAAGATGTTGTAAGTATAATAGATGCAACTGAAGCTGAATTTAATATAGCGTTCTTTGTTACCTTGAAAGGATCTATAATACCCATTCTTATCATATTTCCAAATTTTCTAGTCTTAACGTCTAGTCCGTTTTTAAGTTTTCTGTTAATCATCAGTGATTTAATATCCTCATCTTCTAAAGAAATACCTGAATTACTTATAATTTTATTGCAGGCACTTGGCAGAGATTCAATTAACATTGTATAACCAACCAAAAAAGAAGAAGATCTTTTTCCAAGAGGTTTTTCGGAAATTTTTTTATGCACGTCAAGAAGTGCAACACCTCCACCAGCAACTATTCCTTCTTCTAAGGCTGCTTTAGTTGCATGGATGGAGTCATCTACTCTATCTTTTTTCTCTTTAAGTTCTACTTCTGAATTACCCGCTATTTTTATAGTAGCAACACCACCAGCTAGTTTTGAGAGTCTATCTTGTAGGTGCCATTTATCAGATCTATTGGCTGTAACTTTGATTTCATTATTTAACCACTCAATAACTTCATTCTTTTTCGGGTTTTCTTCTTCATCAAAAACTAATATGGTTTCTGTTGAATTAGAAATCATTTGTCTACATGTCCCTAAGTAGTTTTGGTCGATATTTTGAGCTGAGTCTCCTGACATTTCAGAAATCATTTTAGCTCCTGTCATAAGACATAAATCCTCAAGTAGTTCAAATCTTTTTAACCCTATCCCTTCAGGATCTAAAAAATTTGCTGTTAAGTTTTTCTTATTTATATTTTGAGCAACAAACAGTTTTACTCTATCGTCAAGTTCGGAAATAATTAGTAGAGGTCTTTTTTGTTTTATTGATTGTTCGAATGCAAAATGAAGTTTCTCATGCATATCAATTTTCATATTGCTTATCACAATTAATGGATTTTGATACTCAACTGATTTTGACCTTAAGTTATTTACACTAAATGGTGTTCCATAGCCTCTTTGTATTTTTGTTCCGTTTGTAACCTCTGTATAATCAACTCCAGTAGTTGATTCATCCATTGTAACAACTCCATCTTTACCAACTTTTAAATAAGCATCGGCAATCATTTTACCTAGATACTCATCTCCATTCGCAGATATGGTAGAAACTTGAAGAAGCTTTTCGTCAGTTACTTCTGTTTTCATTTTCTCCAGGTACTTGACAACCTGCCTTGCAGCGAACTCAATACCTTCTTTAGCCTGAGTAACGTTCTCAATATCATCAATCTTATTAAAACATTTGTCGATAATAGATTTTGCTATAACACATGAAGTCGTTGTGCCATCTCCAGCCTCAGAAGCTGTTTTTTGAGAAGCTTGTTTTAATATACTACATCCGAGGTTTTCTACAGGGTCTGATAAAAGAATACTATTAGCAACTGTTACACCATCTTTAGTTATGTGTGGATTACCGAATTGATCTTCGATAATAACTGTTTTTCCAGAAGCTCCTAATGTAGAAGAAACAGCTTCTGCTAAAATGTCGATACCCCTTTTTAATTTGGCACGGCCATCGTCACCAAAAACAATTTGTTTTTCTATCATTATATTTAGATTTAATTTAATTATTCTTCTCTTCTTCTCTTCTTCTTATATAGGCTTGTCGCTTTATAAGGTTGTTTTTATTAAGAGATTAAATATGTACCACAACTACCTGATTATCAAGTAGCTTTGATTGTCACTTGTTTGTCACTTGCTTGTCGCTGAATTTTGTCTATTTTCTGCTGTAATTTTTGGATTAAAAGCTTCGTCCCACGTCGTCGTTTGAGTCCAATAATCTCCTGACACAATTCTGTTACTGTTTTCTTCATAAGTATAAGTTTTAGTCCATATCATAAAACAAATATACAAAAAATAAAAATGTGGCGCAAAAATGTAAAGCTATTATTAATCGTTAAATATACCTCTTAACTTATTAGCAGCTCTAGAGATAATACTTGGTTGCTCTTTAGCAGGTTTTTTATTTATACTGTTTGGGTTGTTTTGACCTTCCCATCTTCCAGCTCTAAACATATACCCTTCATTAGCAATAGGCTTTTTAGGAGCTTTGTTTTGTAAACCAAACTTAAATCCATGGTTATAATTTAACGTGTCTCTTTTAGTCGTTGGAGCATTGTACCCTTGACCTTGAGTTTGATCTTGTGTTCTCAATTTATTGAATAAACCCATATTTTTATAAGTAGGTTTGATACTGTCTTGAGCTTGTTGAGGTTTCTTTTTATCTGGCATAATTATATGTTTTTATACCGCAAATATAATCAATTATCTAACTCCTAAATGTGGCACTATATTGTAAATAGCTACTGACCATAAGTAAGTGTAATAGGTGTTTACAAAAACTAGCCACAAATACAGAAGTTTGAGATAACCTATGGTACTACATACATACTCACTACATAGAAACGTAGTTACAACACCCATGGGGGTCGTTTTTCTGTACGTACTACTCAAAACTTTTAGCTTTTTTGTATTACTATAGTTTTACGTAAACTATACCTTATGGATATTGGTATTGGTTAAAATATATTATACAATCTGTACGGGTAAGGTTTTTCCTTACGGGTCTAACCCTAGGGGTATTATATTTTATTTATTGAAGCGGAACGGGCTAAAGCCCTAGCCTTTTTATTTAAGCTTATCAGCTTAAAGCGTAACGCAGGCTTCTCCATTAAAAAATGCTGAGGCTTTCACAATCATAAGATAACCTATCCTATCCCTGCCTTTCAATCTAACATAACGTCACCTGTTGACAGAAAACTGAGTGGCATCTAAGTAGTTGATAACCTACTTGTTCAAAGACAGAGTTCAGTTGTCGACATAAGTTTTCGCTGTAAGCATCCATTCCGTCGTCAAACTAGTAGAGATTAGAACACTAACTCCCTCACTCTTTGCATTAAAAAACAATGGACAATTGCAAGCGCAACATATAAATGTCATTGAAAGACAAGACAGATTTGTTTAAAATTAGCTAATTGGATAGCTATCATTACCTGCCGTGCAAATCTCTCCAACTGTGGTCAAAAGTAGAGACTGTCATCGAATTCACATTTTTCAAATAAAAATTAAAATTGACGGCAAACCTAAAATGAATTTTGGGTTATTCAATAGGGTCGGCGATAAAAATCGCCTAAGTAAAATATTTTTAAAAACTTTTGGGCTAGTGCTATCTATTTAGGTAGTCGTTAATCTATCAACAATTGGCTTATCACAATCATCTATTTATATAATCAAAACTTTTTAAAATTATTTCCCTTACCACAATTGCCTAACCCAAAATGCATTTTATATGGTCGGCCTAATTTTAAATTATTATATATTATGAAAAATGCAAATTCAACAACAGTCACTTTTGATGCCACACTTGTAGAGCTTCACCCTTCAGGTAAGGCTATCAAATTAGCTAATTGTAAACAAGGCAAAGAATTACTATTCAAAGAAATTTACATGCCACGCTCACAATCATCGTTAACAGTTCTTAACGCAAAGACTAAGAAAGTCAGAGTTAAAATCCCCGAATGGTTGTTTGACAACAAAATGGATGCCTACACCGAAGAAGAAGAGTTCGCAACTGATGACTCTATCTTTGACCAATTAGGTTTCCTATCAATTGCAGATGCCAATCAACAGTTTCCTGACAAACAGGTTGACAGATTAGCTGAAGAAAGACCTGAATAAAACAGGCTAGTTATGCTCGCAAAAGCGAGCATTTCTAATGTTCGAACCCTGCACGGAATCGACACGGTTGGTCGGAATCGTTGCGGCAGTACGGCTGAACGGAATCGTTGCGGCAGTACGGAATCGTTACGGCTGCACGGAATCGTTGCGGCAGCGCGGGGAACGGAAATCACAATCATAGGATGCGACTAGTAGTAATAAAAGCAGTATAATATGATTAAAATTAGACCGAGGTTTTACATGCTTTTTCCTCACACGGCGCGTTCGTCTAACGGCTAGGACAGTAGGTTTTCAACCTAAAGATGGTAAGTTCGAATCTTCCACGCGCTACTAAAAATATAGATATGTTACACTACAACAAAGCAGTCACAATCATACGTGACTTAGAAAACGATCAAGCAGATGTAATAATGCTTATTGACAAACTTCACAATCAACACCAGACTAAAAGTGAAGAGCTAAAAACAATAACAGATAAACTTGACTTATGGTACAGTGTCAAGAAAAATATGACTGTCCAAATTAATAATCTAAAAACTAATAAAGATGAAAGTAGTATTGAAAAGCCCGTCTAAAAGTTACGAGTACTATAACACGTACACTGTAACAATCGACAACACGAACACAGCAGATGTAAGAATCATTGCAACTGTTTACAAAATTAACGACATTGAACTGTATGATACAGAGATACGAGAAACAGAGGTTGATTTTTATGTGAATGAAAAGCCTACAATGTATGGCGGTTTCAAAGAATTATACACAAAATTGTATGGTATCAAAGTATACGATGAAATGTTAGAACAAGTTACAAGTGCTGCAGAAGAAAAATTTATTGCAGAACTAGACCATCCAAACATTATACAACATCTTGACAGTGCGACTGCAAAAAAGTATATCAAAAAACTGTTAAAAATAAAAGATAAATACCGTATCAGCAGTACTACAATGCGTGAAAAAGATAATGAGTTCAATGTATGGTATACTAGTAATTACATAATTAAACAATTAGCAAAAATAATTGACAAAAAGTTAGTAGAAAAACATAATTGCGTACCAACTACAGGTAATACTAATAATCCTTGCACTCACGAGATAGCAATTATTCAAAGTATAATTGACAATAAAACAATTCAAAAAAGTACAATCAAATAAAATTATGAAACACATAAAAGAATTCACTTACAAACGAGTTGCCGACTTGAAAAAAAGTATTGTCGGTACTCCAAGCGCTACATATCTAGATAAGTTTATGCAAGCGAACCATGGTAGTAATGACGTACTACTTGTACAAATGGCTAAACAATATGGTTACGAATTAGCCCTTGACGATGTCAATAATGAGGTAGACAAAATACTCAATGACAAACAACGAAATCTATTTAGTTATGAGACTAAACAACCATTACTTACAACTGATAGTATCGAAGATGTATTCACAATCATTGCTAAAAATCCAAAGACTTTAACACGCAAAGAATGTGCAATACTTATGTATAACACAATTAAAAATCAATTTAATAATTAAATTCAATCCACATGAAAAAAAATGATTTCTTAGCATCAATTATGAAAGTACAGTCAGCTTCATACAAAACACACAGAATGGCTAAATTCATAACCAAGACACTACAAAAAGATGGTCTAGGTTACAGTAAAGATAAATATGGTAACATCTATGTGACCAAAGGTGATGCAGACTTATACCCAACAATGGTATGCCATATTGATACAGTTCACAGTATCAATGACAATGTGCGTATTGTACGTACAGGTGATAAAATGTTTGCTATTGACTCAACAAACTGCCATAGAATTGGTATAGGAGGTGACGACAAAGTAGGTATATATATCACACTATGTTGTTTACGTAAATTTGACAACTTCAAAGCAGTATTCTTTCTTGACGAAGAGGTTGGTTGTGTCGGTTCTTCAAATGCAGACTTTGATTACTTCAACGACAGTACAATAGTTTTAGAATGTGATAGACGTGGTTACGGAGACTTTGTTACAAATATATCAGGAACAAAACTAAGTGACGACACACTTATTGAAGATATACAACATATTATAGATGAATATAAATTTGTTACTTGTAACGGAGGTATAACAGACGTTGGTGAAATAGCTGAAAACAATGATGTTCAAGTAGCAAACATGTCATGCGGTTACTATGAACCTCATAGCGATAATGAATATATTGTTATATCAGAGGTAGAAAAAGTGAAACGCATGTGTATGAAAATACTTGCAGCTACACAACTAAAGCGTTACACTATGGATAAAGACTCTCGTGTTACATATTACGATTATGGTTATGGTAACTACAATGCACAAATGTATGGAGGTTGGACTCAACCAAGCGACCATAATGGTCAAGGTTCAGCATTTTATGATAACATATATCACGACGATAATGAAGAGTTAGTAAAAATAAACCAAAAATGTAACGAATGTAATCACGCAGAAATGTTGTATGACGAATATGAAGATGCTTTTTGGTGTCAAAATTGTGGTCACTACATAACAGCATACGAATTAGATGTACTAACAGAAATAGAAGATGATGTACGTGATGAAATAGAAAGTAAACTTGGATACGATCCATTATTTAGTAACCCTGAAAACTCACAATCATGCTAGACATTATAATACAAGACGCAGTAAGAAATGTAATCAATGATGACTACATCAAAACATTCAAGCTACCAGACGACCAAAGTAACCATGCACTACACATGAAGATACTAAACGTATGCACAAGTATAGCACAAAGCATATATTCTGATAGAACTATGAGTATATACAATCTAGCATGTAAAATTCAAGAATGCGATTGCAGTACACTGTTTGCTGCACGAACAGCTAAAAAAATTGTAGCTAAATTACGTTCATCTATATACTTTAAGTATCTGATTGAACATGAAACATTTGAAGATAGTACTAATAGAATGTTTTCTGTTGATTTCAAACTAGATGACTATAATGAAACACTTGACCTTGGAGACTACAAACTAAAGATATATGATATTGTAAAAATGCAATACAATATGTACAACTCTAAACGTAGTCGTAAATACTCAATGATGTCTGAAACATTAAAAAGTAAAATTGGTAGAATTATTGACAGAATGCAACCAAGTACTGATGATTTATTTAAACGTGACCACGATACGCAACGTATCGGAAAACTTGGACGCGTATTAAATTTAATAGATAATACTAACTATCATATAGACACTGTCAGAAACTTCACAATAAACAAAGAAGGTAAAATGACTTGCTTACCTAAAGGTAAACAATGTAGAACTGTAGATAGTGACCAAGGAACAGTATGGGCTAGAGACCGTAGACAAGAAATAAAATACGGTAAAGGTATACGTGCTATACTAAATCAACCTGATTTACCACCAACTAGCATGGTTGATATACAAAATATATCACAATCACTCAAAGCAGATTACACATTCCTAGGTAAAATGGAAATAGTAAAGGGTGAGGATATACGTCATTATTATCATTACGACCAATATGCTAGCGGTAACACAGAATCACTAGGAAACTCTTGTATGAGACATGACTCTTGTCAGGATTTCTTTGACATATATGTTGACAATCCTGATAAAGTAAAAATGCTAATTGCTAATACAGAAGAGGGTATTATAGGACGTGCACTACTTTGGTATACAGATTGTAAAACATTAATAATGGATAGAATTTATGGCAATGAAATAACAAGAAACGCATTTAAAAAGTGGGCACACGAAAATGGTTATATGCATAAAAAAGTACAGAGCTATTCCAATGACACAGAATTTGTAACTACAGTAGGTGAAATTATAGAAGGTGAATATACAATAACACTTGAACGTAATAGTGACTACATGCCATATATGGACACCTTCAAATATACTGAATGTATATACTCCAAAAAATTAGAGCTTACAAACGACAGTAATAACGATACTCATACACTTGACTCTACAGACGGAGGTGAGGCAGGCGGTGCATTATGTGTAAATGGTGAAAGATATCACGAAGATGATGTAAGTTACATAGAATACGGTACTGTTGAAGAAGGTTATTATCATAATGATGATACGTTTTTCTGCGATTGGAATAGTGAAACTTATCATATAGATGATATGGTAAGAACTGTAGACAATAGTTGCGTATTCAAAGAATCAGAAGACGTTGTCTATATGGAACACGATAATAATTATGCACACTGTGATGATGTTGTATTCTCAGATGTTATAAGTTCTTATATACTAATAAATGAAAGTGTTCATTGTATGGTCAAAGGTGATATACTTGAATCACAATCAGTAACAATAAGACTAAACAATATTGACTATACAGTACATGAAGATGTAACTTTAGACCAACTTGAACAATTCTTAAGTTAAAATATGAAAAAAATAAAATATTACTTACGAATTATACAATCTTACATAATAACTATACTACATTATATTGTTTGGATTATACTTATGATTGGTATATTTCTTTCATGTGGAGGAAGAGGCGGCGATAATTAGTCGCCTTTTCAAATAATAACAATTAAATATAAAACAATGGAAAAATTAGTAAACGATGCAATAAAATTTTGGAAAAAAGTTGCAAAAGAAAACGGTTGGACGCTTGATAAAAGAGGTGTAACAGTATGGATTGATGATGACGGAAACAGTATTGACAGTTGTTACAATCCAAACAACAATAACAATAAATCATTTATAGTACATCATATAAGTGGTAAAATAGTACAAACAATACAAAAGTAAACACGATAGTTTACAATAAAATACAAAAGTAAATACTTAAGTATACAAAGGCGGCTAAAAAAAGTCGCCTTAATTAAATTAAAACATACATACATTAGCACAAACATACTTTAACAGTTCACAATCACCGAAGATGCGACTGAGATGCGACTGAGATGCGACTGAACATGAGATGCGACTGAAAATGCGATAAAACGCTCACATGTAGTGCAGTTTTGTGTTAAAAACATTAGTTTATCAACAAAAAAAAGACTATATTTGTTAATATAAATCCAATATAATTATGAAAACAAAAGACTATTTACACTCAGAATTGCTAAGCTGTAAAAAAAACGATTTAGTGTTTGAAAAAACCTACTCTCTGATTGACAAGCTTGCAAAAAACCAGACTCAGATGATGTGTGCTGCATTTAATTTAGATGACGATAACCACATAAAGGAACTTGAGCGAATGAACGCAATACACTACTCAGACGACATTATAGAGTTAGTAAACTACACGATTGCACACTTTAATAAATCTAAAAAAATATAATTATGAGTTATAGATCTAGGAACATATTTGAAAGGTTTGTAAAAATTTATCAAAACAGAAAAAACAATAAAATAAGTAGGCTACAAAATAAAAATGACGGTGACACGTACATTTACAGGCGTTTAACGATAATGAATATTGACAATGATCACTTTATATTCGACAACTCTACAGACATCTACAGACCTTTAAATGAAGATGAAATTGAAGAGTTGGATGAAGGAGATATTGATGATTTTTGCGACAAATTATACCTGCAAAATTCTATGCAACGCATAAAAAACAATAAGAAGAAAATGCAAATTGCAATTATCAAAAATAACGACAAAGAAAAGCAATACCACTACAGAATTGCTTCTGAAACCATAAAAACATTAAAGAATTTCTTGGATATTAACAAGAAAAAAGCTAAATTTGTTAATTAATAATTAAATCTATTCAAATGAAAACAGAGAGATTAAAAGAGCTGTACTTAAAGTACGGTTTATCGAAAGACGATGTCTTTAAACATCAACACTACATTATTATCACTAGATCTGGGATTGATAAAATCCAAGCAAGTGAAAAAATCAAAATTACTTATGATGTAATTAACTGCGAAACAAATTTTTGTGTTGTAAAAGCTAACGCACTTGTTGGTGAAAACAGTATTCAAACATTTGGCTCAGCTTTAAAAGGATCCACTCACAGAGATGGAAATTGTAATACCTGGTATGTCATGGAAATGGCAGAGAAAAGAGCTATGAGCAGAGCTGTGCTAAAATTAACAGGGTTCTACGAGCTAGGTGTCTTCGGTGAAGATGAGAGCGAGGACTTTAAAAGGAAGGATGCGTCATGGAAAAAGTAATAAAAAAACTACAAGACGACAAGCATTACTATGGTGAGTTTGGTCAGAAGTATTTGTCTAACTCAGACATAGATGCTCTAATCAATAATCCGTATAGTTTTCACCAACCAAAATCACAATCATTGCCGTTCCTCTACGGGTCGGCATTTCATGAAATGGTTATGTTTGGTAAAAGCGACAACATGGAGGCTATTGAGTCATCAACTCGTACAACTAAAATCTATAAACAAGCAATTTTAGATAGTGGTAAAGAAATAATTTTACTACAAAAAGAAGCTGATGAAATACTAAACATGGTTGATGTGTTCAAGTCAAATGATAACATCAAGGAAGTGCTAAATACTAAAAATATTAAGTTTGAAGTTCCTTCTGTAGGCTTTATGACAGAGAACGATATACCATGGAAAGGTAAGGCTGATATCATTACAGACGATTTTGTTTACGACATCAAGACGTGCTCAAAGCTTAAAAGTTTTCGCAACAGCTCTAGATCCTATAATTACGATAGTCAAGCGTTTATATACTCAAAACTATTTCAAAAACCTATGAAGTTTTTAGTAATAGAAAAAGGTACAGGACTTATTGGAATATTTGAAACATCAGACGAAGCGTATGATAACGGATATTACAAAGTTGAAGCAGCGGAAACTCAATTTCTAAAGTATTTTGTAAACAAAGAGGCAGACCTTAAAAACTTTACTAAGTATGGCGAAATATAATACCGAAGAAAAAGCAGAGCGTTTAGCTATAAAAACATTTTTAATAATAATTTTAATTTTAATTTTTAATTCATAAACTATGTCAACACTTATCAATGCATCGATTAAAGCTTCAGAGTTGAAGAAAATCGACAAAAACAAAATCATTAAAGGAGAAAAAGATAGCTACATACCTATCACTATTTCTGTAAATGATGAATCAAGATTCGGTAAAAACGTATCTATTACAATTGCTCAAGATCAAGATGAAAGAGCCAGTAAAGCAGAAAAACATTACTTAGGTAACGGATCTGTGATTTGGACAGATGGAAAGGTCGTAAAAGGCGTTAAAGAAGATGATAACTCTGGTTCAAATCAGACAAGCTCAAATTCTGTCAGCGATAATGATCTAAATGATTTACTATTTTAATTAAATCTTAATCCCACCCTTCGGGGTGGGTTTTAATTACAAACTATGAAAACAAAAACAGATAAATATCAAGTGCTCGATATAATCTCAGAGGTTATAGAAAAAAAACATAAAGTAGATGATCAATATATATTTCAAGACACAAGAAAAAGAGAGGTGTGTGATTTAAGAAAAGTGTTTTTTTACTTAGCAACTAGATTCACAAATCTTCCTTTACAGGATATAGGAAACTACTCTAAACACAGAGGTCGTGGCAGCGCTCACAATCATGCGACTATAATCTATAGCTCAAAATTAGTTAAAGATTGGATTTCAATCGACAAAGAATATAAAGAGTATATAGGTGAAATAGAAAACGAAGTAAAATACTTTGTGGATTATGAGCAATACAGGTACGATGAATCAAACAAGTACAAAAAAAAGATTGCAAAGAAAATTTACCATGAAGAAGACATTGTGTTTTTAACGAAATACAGTGAAATTACAGAAAAACTATACAAAAACAGAGAGTTTATTGATAACTTGGCGGATACTATCAATGAGCTTATAACAAATAAAGAAGAAAACAATGAAAGGGTATATCAAGCTTCACAGGAGGATTCTCGATTGGGAATGGTACAAGGACTCCAATACTAAAATTATATTCATACACTTACTATTAAATGCCTGCTACGACGATTGTAGATTTATGGGCAAAGCTGTGGCTAAAGGGGAATACATTACGTCTCTTAATAGGATTTCTGTTGATCTGGACATACCAATCAGAAAGGTAAGAACAGCTATAAAAAGGCTTAAACAAACGGGAGAAATAGACACGCAAACGACAAATAAATATACCAAGGTAACTATCTGTAACTATGAGAGTTATCAAGTTGAGGAGCGTAAAACTAAAAAGAAAACGACAAGCAAACGACAAACAAGTGTCAAGCAAGCGACAGAGATAAATAAGAATATAATAAAACAAGAAAATAAAAATAACATATTTTTAACTGATTGTCTTAATTCTGCAACTTGGGCTGAAGTTGTTTGTATGCAAAACTCAATTAACAAAGAGTCTTTAGATAAAGCATTGGATACGTTTCACAATCATCTGATAATGACTGACGAAATTAAAAACTCAATAAAAGACTATAAGTCTCATTTTGTTAATTGGCTCAAATACAACAAAGTTGATGCTATAAAGAACTCTGGTAGCTATAAATGGAAATGGAAAGGTCAAAGCACCAAGAGTGGAACTAAGACTGAATTAGAGAAAGATAAGAAATTTTACGATCAACCAGGATTTGACTTTAAAATAATACAAAATGGACATTAACGGATTTAAAATAAAAGACTACAACATTTACAAGCTAGATACAAAATCTAAAAAATCAACATGTCCTAAATGTTCATCAAGTAGAAAGAAAAAGACTCAAAAATGTTTGATGCTAGATTGGGATAGGGGTCTTGGAACTTGTCAACATTGTGGAGAGGTTTTACAGCTACATACTTACGAAAAAGAAGCTGAATACACTTACGAGGCACCTGTGCTACGCAAAGTAAATAAACCTGGAGATAACATGATTGAATGGTTCAAGAGTAGAGGTATTACAAGCCAAACTTTAGATAAGTTAGATGTGACCGCAGGATTAGAATATATGCCTCAAGTAAGCAAAGAGGTGAATGTAATCATGTTTAAGTATAACTATAAGGGAAAGTTGGTAAATGTAAAATACAGAGATGCACAGAAAAACTTTAAGCTCTATAAAGGAGCAAAGAAGATTTGCTATAACATGGATTCAATTATAGGTAAAGACGAATGTGTCATTGTAGAAGGCGAAATAGATTGTCTTTCGTTTGTAGAAGCTGGTGTTGAAAACGTTGTTAGTGTTCCAAATGGGTTTACAGCAACAGGTCAAATAAACTTAGATTACCTCAACGATTTGTATTATCACTTTGAAGATAAGAAAAAAATATACGTTTGTGTTGATGCTGACGAAGCTGGCGAGAACGGGAAGAAAGAACTCATAAGGAGGTTTGGTTCAGAAAAGGTTTATTTATGCGATTTAAAGGACTGTAAAGATGCGAATGAGTACTTAATCAAGTATGGCTCTGAAAGTCTAAGGAACGTCATAAAAACAGCAATACCATGCCCAATAGAAAATGTACTAAGAGTTTCTGATATGGAGGCTGACTTAGATGAATTTTATAAAGGCGGTGTTAAGAATGGTTTTAAAATTGGTTTAGATGGATTTGACTCTATATTCTCAACATACACAAAGCAATTTGTAGTAGTAACTGGATTTCCAAGTAGTGGTAAGTCGGACTTTGTGGACCAAATGACTATAGGATACAATATGATGTACGGATGGAAAACAGCTTATGCTTCAACAGAAAACTACCCGCAATACCTACATGTTGACAAGTTAATAAGAAAACTATATGGAAATACTCCAGAGTACAAAGACACTAAAACAGAATCATGGAGAAGGTGCGTAAACCATATTAATAAAAACTTTTGCTTTATTAACTATGAAGACGGATTTGATTTAGACAAGGTATTAAAAAAAGGAGAAGAGCTTGTAAGAAGGGTTGGTATAAGATGTCTTGTTATTGACCCATACAACAAGATAAGAGACAAATCAAATATGAATCTAAGTATAACTGACTATACAAATGCTTATTTGAATAAAATAGATAATTTTTGTAAAAAAAATGACGTTGTATGTATTCTTGTAGCTCACCCAACAAAACCTCAAAATGATAAAGGTAAATTAATTGAGCCAACATTCTACGATGTGAAGGGTGGAGGTGAATTTTACGACATGAGTCCTCACGGAATATTAGTACATCGTGATTTTGAGGCAGGTACAGTAAAGATTAAGGTATTGAAAGTAAAGTTTGCGAATCTTGGAGAGAATCAAGCTCATGTAGATTATTGTTGGAATGTAAACAACGGAAGATACACAGATTTAAGGGATGGATCACCTGTATGGGACAACACAAATTGGTTGACAGAAAAAGGCAATCCTTATGAATTAACAAAAAGTTTAGATGTTGAATTTAAAAAACTAGAATTATGAAAACAATAGTATTAGCAATTATGGTTACGGCAACAATTTACCATGCCGACCCAAAACAATGTAATGCAGATTACTTAACAACTGCATCATTAAAAAAAATTAATTCACAATCACCTGGATCTCACAGATGGATAGCTGTTAGTAGAGATTTAGAAGAATACGGTTTTGTGTTTGGCGCAAAAGTATGTGTCGAAAACGCAGGAGACATGAATGGCGTATGGACTGTAGAGGACAGAATGAATAAAAGATGGAAGAAGAGAATTGATTTTCTTGTTGATTACGACTTGAAAGGTGGTAAATGGGAAAACGTAAAAATATCTTTGATACAAGATGAAGGATATTAGTAAAGTAGTTTCTGTTTGCATAAAAAACGATATAAAAGTTTATCCTGTTATTTATGATAAATACCACTTAAAAGTTGAGGTGGATTATGCAGGCAGAAAGAAAAAAGGAAAAGAGAAATACAACTGGAGAACTGAACAAAAACAGCTACAAGCTAAAATAATAGAACTATATGAAACAATTGCAAAAAGAATACAAGATCGGGAATAGGAAATATATTTATAACGAAGATATTTTAAAAACATCTTACATAAAATATAAAGATTACTCTGATGAAGAGTTTGTGAAAAACATCATAGACATACTTCATTATGCCGTTTATGTGTGTTGGATAAAAGAAATAAGCTCTGATGATTGTTTGTCTGACGACGGAATAATACACGAAATCGTTCATTTAGCACAAGAAAACACCAGAAAGTACTCAAATATTAAGAAAATACGAAGAAAGTTTAACAAAACTTTGGCTTTTTAAGAAAAATAAATTAAATTACCAAAAATTAACTCATTAAAATGTTCGATTCAATAGTAGAAAGTGTAAAAAACAAATATACAGACAGAAGTATCCGTGGTATTGAAAAATATAAAACGACACTTGATAACAATGTGACTGATAATTTTTTACAACATCTTCAAGAAGAGTTAATGGATGCAACATTGTATATAGAAAAAGAATTATCTGTTAAAGATTCAAAACTTGAAATGGTTAGAAAATTTAACAAGGTGTTTAATATATCTACTTTAAAAACTCCTTCATTAATTAGCGAAGAAGATCACAAGCTAAAGTATCAATTAATGTTGGAAGAGCTTGATGAATATAAAGACGCTTGTAAGTCTGAGGATGTTGTAGAGATTGCAGATGCTGTTGTAGATATGATGTATATATTATATGGAATTATACTGTCTCATGGTTTATCTGATGTTATCTTTGACATGTTTGAAGAGGTTCATAAATCTAATATGAGTAAATTAGAGAATGGAAAAGTTTTAAGAAGAAATGATGGTAAAATTATGAAAGGATCTGAATACTTTAGACCTAATCTAAAACAATACCTTTAAATGGAAGAATTAACTAAATTTATTGATAAAATATTAGGCTACAAGACGTGGTCTGAAAAAAGAAAAATAGACACTTTACTTGAATACGACTGTGGTCTGTATACTAATCTAGGTTTAGAGTCTACTAAAAAAGAAAGAACGGAAACAAAAAGAAAATCAAGAGCCATTTATAGAGCAATCAAAACTATAAATAAAACGGAAGGAGATAGATTTTTGTATCATTTAGACAAAGAATAATGGCATCTGCTTCTCGTCAAGTATATTTAAACAATGTTTTTAATCGTATGCACGAGAAGTTAAACGACGCTTATGAACATGTTCATGATGGAGATTTTGAAGAGTCTAAAAACACGGTGAATTCTTTAATTTACGACTTAAGACAACTTAAAAAATCCATGGATCCATGAGTAAAAAAAGAGTTAGACTAAACAAAGAAGAAGCGATAGCTTTAGGCTTAGAAGTAAAAGAAACAGAGCAAGGTAGAAAAACTTTTAGAGCCTATATAGATATTGAGTCTCAACAAAAACTAAATCAAGTAAGACATCAAGGTGTTGCTGATTACTGTAAAGAAAGAGGTATTGATTTCAATAGTGTTAGTCAGTACTGGGACAAAACAAAAGAGTATTCAGTACAAGTAAGACCTACTATAGTTTCATACAACGATATATCTAGGCAGATAATCGAGGAGATGAAGATTTACTCTCCAAAGTATCCTTCAGTAAAAAGAAAAAACAAAAAAGACCCTCACTTATTAGTTATAGATCCAGCTGATGTACATATTGGGAAGTTGTCCACGTCTTTCGAGACTGGTGAAGATTATAATTCTGAAATAGCTATACAAAGAGTTAGGGATGGTGTTCAAGGAATATTAAATAAGTCTGCTGGTTTTGAAGTAGATAAATTCTTGTTAATAATAGGTAACGATATATTACACATAGACACTCCTAAAAGACAAACTACCTCTGGAACACCTCAAGATACTGATGGGATGTGGTACGAAAGTTTTTTAAAAGCAAAAGCTATTTATGTTGAGGTTATAGAAACACTTATGTCTATAGCAGATGTTCATGTAACATACAATCCTAGTAATCATGATTACACTAACGGATTCTTTTTAGCTGACGTTATTACAACTTGGTTTAGGAAATCTAAAAACGTAACTTTTGATTCTAGTATAAGTCATAGAAAATATTTTAAATATGGGTCTAACCTAATAGGAACGACTCACGGAGATGGTGCAAAGAACAATGATTTACCTTTACTTATGGCTGTAGAAGCTAAAGATGAGTGGTCACAATCACAACATAGGTACGTTTATACACATCATGTTCATCATAAAAACGCAAAAGATTACGCAGGTGTAACAGTAGAAAGTTTAAGAAGTCCGTCTGGAACAGATAGTTGGCATCATAGAAATGGATATCAGCATGCTCCAAAAGCAATTGAAGGGTTTTTACATCACCCAGAATTTGGTCAAGTAGCTAGATTAACACATATATTTTAAAATGGAAGAAGGTTGGTATTTATTGTCGTTAAGTTTCAGATGGCCTCACGAAGGGGTTGTCTTAGGGTTTGAGGTTTGGGAGCCTAATGAACATGAACAATACTGGTCTTTAAAGCTTCATTTATTGTTAGTAACTATTAACTATGATTTTGGGGAAGATGGTACACAAAGAGAATAATTAAGTATCTTTATAATGTTAAAGATTACCCAATCTGTTTTCATAACAAACCCTAGACTTCGGCCAAGAAATAGTCTAGGGTTTTTTTTATTAAATTTGTTTATGGACTATAAGAAGAAACTTTTTGTAAATAAGGAATTAAGTGACGAAGACCTTGATTATGCAAGAGAAGCTTTAAAGAAAGTGGATTTAATTGAGCACTTAAAAGATTCTTTTGTATACGTTACTGTAGATAAGGAAGATGGAGTTCAAGTTGTGAGTGCTAAAGATGAGTACGTTTATTTGGTTTCTAAAGAATATTATATTGACAATAAAATGTCAATGGAGTATTTAAAAAGAAGATATGAAATAAACAACAAACTAAAAGAAACTCTTTACTGGATGGGATTAAACAATTTAAAAAAGTTTATTCCTGTTATTTCAGATAATGGTATAGAAAAAAAATATTCAGAAAAAGCTGTTTATGCAGAAAGCGCTCCAGAAGCAGTTAATATAATGGATAATATGGACCAACATGATTACATGTATTTAGAGGACGTAGATGAAGAGATATAAAAAGAATAAGCAAATAACTAGAGCAACTAAAACAGTTATTGACGGAATACAATTTCAATCAAGACTAGAGTCTCACATGTATTTATTATTAAAGGCAAATGAAATAAGTAACGGATACGAAACACATCAATTCACAATCATTGACGGATTTCTGAGCGAACATTCTTCTTACGAAAAAACACCTAAAAAGAAATTTCTACACGATAAAGGTTATAAAAAAATATTACCCATAAGATATACTCCTGATTTTGTTGATACTCAAGTACCTCCAAGATATATTATAGAGTGTAAAGGAAACCCAAATGAGAGATTTCCTATGGTTTGGAAATTATTTAAAAGACACCTCAACTTAAAAGGCTGGTCTCCAGATTTATTTGTACCCAGAAACCAGAAAGATTGTCAAGAGGTAATAAATATTATAAAAGAAAAATATTATTAATCTTTAGGCGTAGCTGCGTTTTTCCTTATATTCTCTACTACATCTAAAGCGTGTATTTTTGCAGAACGATCCATATCTTTCTGTTCTTCTTCCCACCATTCACCTATATTATTCATATCAACAGGTAGATTTTGTTCTTTTGTCCTGTAGTCTAAATAAGCTTTAAAGAAGGCGTTATTAACACCTTTTATTGAAGGCGAAGATCTTGTAAAATTCTCCTCTATTTGTCTTTCTAATTTATTAAGAAGGTTATTTATATCTCCTTTTGGTACAGGAAGAAGTAAGTTCGCAGTCCTCGCATATAAAAGGTAATCAACCATATTGTCTAATTTTTCTTGCATAGCAGGAGTATCTGCCGCAAGATATTCTATTATCCCTGTGCTTGAAACTCCACTACCTGGTTTTTTAAATACACGTTCTGTGTACAAAGTATAGGCTTTTGTGAATTTATCATACTGCTCAAAACCAACACTATACATACCTAAATTTTCCTTTAAAAGTAATGCTATTTCATCAGTACTTGTCCCCATTTTATCTAAATCTGTAGATATGTACTCTGGAATAACCTCTTCTCCTAATAACTCGTTCATTACAGAAAATCCTAAATCATACAATGGATCTGGAACAGCATAAGGTAAGGTTGTTTTAAACATATCTGTTGCCATTTGCAATAAAACACTATAGTTTGGAGATAATTTATATTTATTCTCATATTCCATAGTTGTTTTATACAACTCTAAAAGAGTGTAGTCTATACCAGTTGCTGTTTCATTAAAAGAAGCTTTAAAACCCTCTAAGGTTTCTCTTTGTCCTCTAGGCATTTTAGATAATTGCTCCTCGTAGTCACGATCTTCTATTGGCAATAAAGCGTCTCCAATAAGTTTTGTCATTCCACCATATCTATCTATATCATCTTCATCTGCTCCAAACTGCATCATTGCAGCTCCAACAAAACCTATAGTTGTAACCCTTCCTGTGGATAGTTTTATTCCGTTAAATACAGCAACTTCATTTAATATACCCCTCATTCTTTTGTTAGCTTCTTGTCTTTGCAACTCTGGTAGACTCTTGTCTTGAGATCTAGCGTATTGATTGGCAAAATTTGCTTTAGCATTTAACATAAATTTACCCCAAGGAAATACTGTTCTTTGAGCTATTTTAGTTCCTGTTTTAGCGTTTATGGCATAAAATTCAGCCTCAGAAGTTGGTTCTGTTTGCCTCATAGTTTCAGCTATTCTCCTATCTGCATATTCAATAGCTTCCGTATCTGGGTTTTCGTTTTCTTTCTTCCACCACGCTGATATGTCTTTAGGAATAATAGCGCCTTGATCTATTCTGTTTTGCAAATAATGAGATTCAAAAGCAGAATTTGCTGCAGCCCTATCCGCATTGGCTAAGAAAAACTCAAGAGAAAGCTCTGAGCTTTTAGTTATCGCATCTAAAACACCGTCTACTGTATATTGAAGACCTCTCATTTCATCAGAAAAAAGGTCACTATCCATATTAAATTTACTAACATAATAATCAAGCGGAAGCTTTGTGTTTTCTCCTATAGCAAATTCAGCTTTTAAAGCATTACGCAATCCAGTTCTTGATTGACTGTAAATATTAGAAAGTTGACCTCCTTTTATAAGGTTGTTTGCCCATTGAGCATATTTAGCTGTTTTTTGGCCATTTCCAACACCTGCCATAGCAGACAAAAACCTTGCGTTAGCTAATTGTAAATGATTTCTAGCTCTTGCATCATTTAACATAGGCATAGTACCAGTAGTTGCACTGTAAAACTGTGAAGCTGGTTGATTAAATCTTGAAAGACCTATTGCAGATAAAGTAGAATAAAAAGCTTGCCCTACTTTTCCTAAAGTGGCTGTAAAGTCTGGACTACCAAAATCCATTTGTACATTTTGACCTTGAGAAATCATGTAATTAAAAATCTCCATTCTAGATCCAAAATACTTTTGTACACTCTTATAATCTTTACCTTCCTTTGCAAATAAATCTTTAAAGCCATCAGAATTCACAATCATATCTATGGTCTCAAAATCTTTTCTAGAATTCATGTCAATAAAAGAACCTTGCATTTGCTGATAAGCTCTTTCAAAATAATTACCAAAAGATAATCTAGAATTTTCTAGTGTATCATCTTCTGTAACATCTTGAAGAACCCCTGCAAAAGTTCCAAAATCACTTCCTTTTTTGTTTTTAATTCTATTAGCGTCACTTGACTCTTGACCGTTATCAGCTGTTCTAAAACTAGGCACATAAGTTCCGTCTACAAAAAAAGTATCTTTTCCTTCATAGTCTTTTTTTCTTTGTCTAGCTTCCTGGTGAGGAAATCTTTCTGAAAGTCTGTTAAGAGCATCCACTATAGGTTGTTTAGCGTTCCTAGACACATCTTCATAAGACAAAGCGCTATCCAAACCTAAACTTTCTAGTGTAGCTTTTAATTGCTTGTATTTTGCCTCAGTTATATTATCAGGGTCATCTTCGTATTCTTGTTTTCTAAGCTCTAACTCTTTAAACAAACTATTTTTTTGTCTTTGAAATTCTGTATCTAATCCTGTAGACTCATCTATTTCACCAGATTTTCTTCTTAAATGAGCTAAAACCTGCATCTCATAAGAAAGTTCTAAATTTCTTAAATCAGTAGAAATTTTATTTTTAGGATTAGCTTTGTTATACGCTTTAATTTCGTTTTTAAATAGAGAAGCGTCTTGATTTACAAACTCTGCAGAAGTGTTCATTGCGCTTGCTACATTTCTATTTGCAGCAGAGACTAAATCAATAAACGGCTTTCCTTTAGAAGTGTCTTTAAAAATAGCACCCAAAAATATATCTGAAGTCATTAAGTTTTTAGGCATTACTTTCGTTCTACCCATCATCATTTTTCTTCCAAAATTGTTTACATAAGGAAATATGTCTTGAACAAGGCTAAAAGGATTTATGTTTTTCTTACTAAGTAGCTTTGGGTTTTCAAGAATATCTATTTTTTCAGTATTAAGAACTTTTAAATCATTAATTGTTTCTTGAGCGTCTAAAAGAGTTTCCACTCTTGCAAACTTAGGCCTGAATCCGTTTTTAATGTCTGTAAAGAATTTTTGAATTATCTTTTTACCATTAGCATCTAACCCTTCGTAAAAGTTTTGAGATAGATTTAATTGTTTTATTCTATAAATAGACTCTTCTTGTCTTTTTGAGTCTTGTTTTTCTTGAAATATCTGTTCATCACTTTTCTTTTCTTGTTTTTCTGTCTCCTTTTTTGTTTCGTTTGCTACATCTTCGCCTAATAAAGTTTCTACAGCATCAGGTTTGTTTAATAAAATTATTTCTTGAGCTAAGTTAAAATCAGTAGGATCATAATTTTCATCTACATCAATTTCTAAATCATCATAAGAAATATGATCGTTAAAGTAACCAACAACATCAATACGTTCAGATGAATCACGCATGTTCTCCAAAACTTCTTTTTTGTATATCTCAGCTGCCCTTTGAGTCACTTCAGAATCTTCACTTGTAAGACTAAAGGTTTCACCTTCTTTTTCTTTTGATAATTGCTCAAGAGCTTTTTCAGTTAAAGCTGATTGTTGGTCTTTAGGTAAAAAATAGTAACTTAACTCACTAGGGTATGAAGCTAAAATTCTTCTCATTTTAAACTTCATGGTTTCTATTTGATCCTGAGCTGAATTAATAACTTCTGGTGTTGTTTCGGAGTCGTTTATTTGTCCTTGCAAAGCTTCTAAGTCAGCAATACCTTGTAAAAAAGTTGCTTTATGAGAGGGCGTCATTTGACCAACAAGCTCTTGTTTTCTTTTTTCAAACAACAAAATAGCGTCATCTGCTTGTCTTTGCATATCTAATGCAACTTTAAACTTAGGGCTGCTAGGAAGTTCCCCGCTGTCTTCAAGTTGGCTCACAATCATATCTGACTTAAGTTTATTTTGAACAGCACTTATTTCTCCGTCAAGAGTTATTTTTCTGTTTATAACATCATCAGCTATATTGTTAACGTTTTTAGACATAGCTTTACTAGCCATACTCATACCAGAAGAACTAAACAAAGAGTTTAATCCAGCATCTGCAGCAAGTTTTTTTGCGGTTTCATTGCTATATTCTTTTAAACCAAAAGCAACGTCTGTAAGATATCCTGTGTAAGCAATAAATTGCTCTTCTGGAACTTCGTTTGCAATAACCTTAGGGCTTAACCCTGTGTATTTAGAAAAAGCTGCTATCAATCCCTTTCTGTTTTGTTCTGCAAATGCAGAAGCAAGTTGTTGAGCTGATTCCTGTGTCTTTGGAACGTTTCTCATTCCGTTTGCAAGTTTCAACTGTTTAAAATACTTAGCAGTAAATGCCGCAGTTATAAGAGTCTCTCCACCTGCTTTAAGAAGAGCATATCCTCTTGCTTTAGCACTAGACATCTCTAATAAATCTTTTTGTTTTTCAGTTAAAACAATTCCAGCTGACTCAGCTTCTCTTGCAGATTTTCTAGCTTCTCTTACCTCTTCTATACTTCCTCCATAAGTGCTACCAAAAGTAACACCTAAGCCAACTCCAGGATTAGCCATAAATGCAGCTATATAAGGAACAGAAGATGTAAAACCTTGCATACCGTATGATAAAAACTCTCCAACACCTCTTGAATCGGATATAGATCCGTTGTATTCAGGAAGTAATTTCATTGCCTCTTCAACCTCTTTTTTTGTAGGCATTGAAGCACGAGGAATGCTCATTCCTGGAGATCCTTTTGCTCCAGGTAAATAAACACCCGTTTGATTAAAAATAACATGTTCAGCAACTTCTGGAGGAACTCCAAACATTTCAAGTGAATCTTGTAATGCTACACCAAAGTTATTTAATATATCTAATGTATTGGCGTAAATGCCTTGTGGAACATCAGCTACACCTCTAAAAAATGAATTTAACCTAGGGTTTCCTTCATCTAAAAAAGCAATATTTCTTTCTTGAGTTACTTTAAGTTTTTTTACTAAATCATTAAACACACCAACGTCTACGCTGTCATCAATAGAAACTCTTATTTCACCTCTTTGTATATAACCAAGCTCTTTTGGTCTTGATATTAAATCATATACGTCTTGAAAAGAAGCTTGTTTATCGTTTATTAATAATGATGGTAAAGGCATATCAAGCATATCTAATCCACTAGATATTAAGCCAGCTATTTGTTTTTCGTTACTAAGATCTATCTGAGCCAACTTATCACTTCTTTTTAAAGATTTACCTAATATCTTAGATGTGTTTCTTTTGCTTTGCTCATATTTTTTTAAGATATCATCTATTCTGCCTAGAGTTGACTTTATCTTTATATTGCTTTCAAGTTCTTCTTCTGTTAAAGAATCGTTTGGATTCTCTGGTAACCTAAGATTATCTGTTTTAGTAGAGGCTAAAGTAGAGGATATAACAGAATCCTTATAATCTTTTTCTTTCTTTATAATATCATTATAAGCTGGAGTTAAATTACGTTTTAACTGCTTAATTGAATTTATAAATATGTCAGAATTAAAACCTCTAGAAGTTTTAAATATGTTGGAGTTTTCTTGACCAGTTAGAGCTTTTGATAAAAAACGCAAATCCTCTTCTTCTGGTTGATTCATTTGAAAAGAATAACGCTCCATAGCATCGTTAACGCCAAAACGATTTTCATCTATGTAATCAGATATAACTCCAACTAGGTTTGATTTACCTAGAGATAAATCCATTACAAATTTATTGTGCTTTGTATTAACTCTTTGGTTAGTTTTCTCCTCTCCTTTAAAAAACTCTCCTATCATATTTCCAACTCCAGACATTAGTTCTATTTCAAACTGAGTTCCGTCTGGTCTTGTTATATTAAGAGCGTTGGAGCCTATATTACTTTCTGATGCAGAATACCCGAAATCTCCTAAAATCTCATTAAACTTAACCTCAGCATCTGCTTCTCCCATTTTTAAGAAATCTCTAGGGAGCTGCTTTAGAATCGGAAGTATACTAGTTCTTTCGTCTAATTTTTCAGTATAATATTCGTCTACCTTTGGTTGAGGTACTTGAGTTATGTTATTTGGATCTTGAGGCACCAATGTGGTAGGTGAACTTTCCAATATGGATGGAGAACCCGTACCTGTAGGTGTTATCGCAACTACATTTTGTGGAATTGATTGCTGTAAAGTGTGGTTTTGATTTTTTTTTTCAACCTCTTTGACATCAGTCCATGATAAACTTAGTTTTTTATAACCATTGTCATCTAGTTTTTTTTGCCCAGTTTTCTTGTGTGCGAAATCAATCCAATATCTTAGATTTGAAGAAGAAGATATGTTTTTTAATTTGTTTTTATTATATCTCTTACCAGCATTGTCGTATAAAGAAACTAAATATGAATAAACTTTTTCCTTATTTACAGGAGGTTTTGGATCCTTTGGATCCTGTGGGTCTTTAACCTGAACATTGTTTTCTGAAACCATAGCATTATCTTCAATAGTTTGCTTTGGGTCTTCTAATACTGGTGTATCTTTTTTCACAATCATTAGTTATTTATTATGTCTGTGTATGCTTCAAACGCTCCTAAAAAGTCGCTTTTATTACCGCCTTTCATTATACCTTTTATATTATATCCTTTGTCTGACAAAACTTTTTGGAAAGAACCTTCTTCATTTCCTTGTTCCCAAAGCTTTGTATATAAACTACGAATCTCTCCTGAATCAACAAGATAAAAGTCATCTACGGCTATTGATTGTTTTGTAGACATAGCGGTTGAACCACCTTGGGTTGATAGTAATGAATCACTTAATGTTGTTGAAGCTAAGTCTATTTTTCCTTGTATAACAAGCATTGGAGCAAGTGGCTCTCTTGTGTTTTCATCCACGCCTTCATCAAAGTAAATAATATTACTAACTGATGTTAATTTTCCTCCACTAACAGTAGTCCCTTTTAAATCTTGAGTTATTTTACTTATAATATCTCCACCTGGTTTCTTGTTTTTTCCTTGCGTTACAACACTAAAACCTCCTAACACGTCTTGAGATCTATCATTCAAAACCTTCATTGAACCAGCTAATCCTTCTGTTGCTGGTGTTAATGAAATACCTTGATTAAACCTTCCTATAGCCTCTCTTGTTTTGTTTGCACTTGTATTGGTTCCAGTAGAAAACTCTTCTCTACCTGTTGCTAAAATTTTTATTTTGCTCTGTATAAAAGATTGATCAATCGGAGTATTGTTGTTTATTGAGAGTATTTTCCCTGTTGGTTTTTCATCAATAATTTCTTGAACCTGACTAGGATAAGTTGCAGGTGCAAAAGAAATACCAACAGGAGGTGTTTTAGAGCTAGAAGCTGTGTTAATATGATCCTTGTAATCCTTATAAGTAACATTAAAAGACTTCAACATTTTGTCGCGCTTAAAAGCTTTTGCTAAAGCTCTTTGCTCATCTGTTACTTGTATCTTACCTCTTGAATCTGTTTGTAAGTCTAATGGATCAGATGTAAATTTCAAAACATTACCATTCATATCATAATACCTTGGTAGCGTAGTTGTTTCTCCACCCACAACAACATCCATCATCATGCTTTCATTAGTTTCTTTTGCGTTTCTTGGCGGCTCATAATCAGGTTGAAAATCTGCTTTTCCTCCCATAAAAGAATGTATTATGGAAATAGCATCATCATCTGATGTCTTCCCTATATACTCTTCCACACTTCTAATCATATCTGGAAAATTCTCTGGAGCTATTTGGTATGCTAAAAGCTGAGATCCAGAAGGAAATGTTCCTGTGTTTAAATAAGGGTTATCAAGACTATTTCCGTTTTTATCTACAAAATTAACCCTAGTTCCAGTAATAGACTGAAAGTCTTTAACGTCTTTTGTTAAGTCGTATTTTTTTACATATTTTTTACTTGGATCTAAAGCCTCTGTTAAAGGTTGATAAAAAGTTTTGTTTGTTGTTTGTACAATGTTATTTATTCTTACAACATCCCCATTTTCATCTCTTTTAGGAACTTCTTTTATTTTAACAACATTTAAAACTCCATTAATATCTTGAACTTGTAAACCTTCAATAGAAGGTCTTCGAACGTACTGTTGTACTCCACCTACAATCTTAGGAGTTCCATCTGCGTTAACAGCTGGAGATAAATAGACGTCTTTCTTGTCGCCTGGATTGTTATACCAAAGAAGATTTGCTTGGTCTCCTGAAATACTGTCAAATTTACCATCTTCAACACCTTTATAAACGTTTTTTAAATTTTCGTCTTGTAGTTTAGACATGTTAGCTAATATAGCTATTTCTGATTCATATTGACCTTTTGCAGCAGAAACTTGACTTAAAGTCATGTCCCCTCTTCTGTTAGCTTGATGAGAAGCAGCTAGTCTATTTACCCTATCCCTAGCTCCTTGTTGTATAAGTTTGTCGTGCTGAGTAATACCTGTAGATGTAATCTTACTGATTTGCTCAGTTAGATCTGACATTTGCTTGTCTCTTTTTTCGCTTATCTTTAAGTTTATTTGTGCAATCTCTGAGCTACCTTGAAGTAGCATTTTAGTTAAGTCATCAAACCCACCTAATATTGGTTGTGTTACAGTTCCTCCTCCGTATGACATATTTTGTTATTTAATATTTTTAATAGTCCTTAGGTATGGGAGCTGAACCTACTTCTCCTGCTTTTCCAAACAAACTTGTAGCTTTACCTTGAGAGGCAGCAAGTTTATCTGAAGCCAGACCAGCTCCAAGTGCCATTCCTCCTAAGTCTTTTATTGCACTAGATTGCATCTGCATACCAGCCATTTTTTGAGCCTTCAAAGAAGATAGTTCTTCCATTTTTCTTTTCTCAACCATACCCCTCATAGTTTGTTCTTCTTGAACACGAACTACATCGGCTTGGTATTCTTTGTCTAACTGACTAGAAAAAGCTTTCATTTCTAAGTCACCTGTAGCCCCTAGACCTGCAGAAGCCATAGCCATAGCCTGTGCAGCATCCATTCCTCCAGCTACATCTACAACAGCAGCCCTTTGCTTTGAAGCAGCGGCTTGCATTTGTCGTTCAGCCTCAAGAGATGGTTTTAAGTTCTCTGCTAAATTAGTTAACTCTTGATGTCTAAACTTAGCCAAACCATGTTCAGCTTGGCTTTTCAATTTACTACCTTGCATAAACTGCAATCCATCACCAATTAAACCTACACCCATTCCAATTGCACTAAGTATTGCCATATTACTTTAATTTTTACAAATATACAAAATTTACATATAGCTCTTGAAGACCTCTGTGTTCGCAGCAAACAATTCTACAAATGAAGTAGAGTCATTTGTTAATTTTATAGTGCTACTATACCCTCTTACGCCAAAAGATTCAGATTCTGCATTTTTAACAACAAAACAAAAATCATCTGCTTGTGGTAAATTTACAGTAGAGACTGTGGTTATAATATTATTTTGAAACGTATTAATAACCCCAATGATCTTAGTTGTTCCGTCATTAAAAAATAATTCATCTCCACCAACTCCATCAGTACCATTAAAAGAAATTTGATTAGGTATATTTTTTGTGAATTGATATTGATTAGTTCCTGGTACGGATTGTAAGTTTCCAATACCAACTATAGATAACTTATTAAAGTCTAATTTATTAGTAACATATCTTCTAATGTATCCGTATTTGAACCCTTCTTTATCTATAAATTTAAGATTAGAAGAAGTCCCTATGTTTCCAGACTCAAGATCTGAGTTTACTACAGCATACCAATTACTTGAGTTTGACTCTAAAGAAATAGATTTAAATCCTTTTACGTCAGAAGGGTTTTTATTTGATGAGTAAGTAACGCTACAACCATTAGAACCCCCGTAAAAGTTCGTTCTAGTTTCGTTTTCATCATGAATATAAAGCTCACCGTTTTTAAAGGTGTAAAAATTAGTACCTAGTCTTTCCATCCACTCAGGTTCGTATGAGTGAAAAGAAGTCCATGCATTATAAACCTCATCAAATGTTATTGTTCTTTGTCCTGATTGTAATCCCATATTAATCGTCTATTACTACAGGCCATGCTCCTGGCGATGGAGAAAAGCCTAGTGTGTTAAGTGCATCGGTTACTAAATACAGGTAATAGTATTGCCATTGATCAAAATTACCTGTGTATGGTACTGGTTTAAGAGGAGCATTTGCGTCATTATTGTCGCTTTCCTCTACGTTTTGAACGAAATTAAATGTAGGTGATGAACCAGAAACTAAGTCTGATAATCCATTTGTGCCAGAATAAGTTCCTGTACCTCCAATTACCGCATCAATAAACGCATTAAACTGCGCATAACCCTGTACTTCCATTAATATACCTCTATAAAACCCACTGTTAGATGAATTTAAAGAAGTAACTCTTGATCTCAAGTCAGCTATATCTGTGTCGTACGTTGCTGTTCTTGCTGGGGCTGTGCTTCCAGTTCCACCTGCATTGTAAGGAGTTGACTCGTCTTGAAAAACAATCACAATCACATTACTAGCGTCGGATGGAAAATTGTTATGCGTTGATGTAGATATAAAATCATTTACATCATTATCTCCTAAGGCAGCAAAAGTTCTTTCATTTTGCCAGCTAGTTGAAGAACCTGCTCCGTAAACAATAGTTACTTTACTATCATATTCATCACTACCGTTTGTTGCGTTATTTGTATTTCCACTAGACTCCGTTCCTCCAGTTGCATAAAGATCCTGTAAAGTTCCTTTTAAAGAACCAGTCCTAAGTGTTTGAAGCTCGGTTTCAGTTGTTGCCATAGATCCCGAATTATCAAAGTATATGTATATGTAGGTATCTACAGATATTGCTAATGCTTGAGTTGTAACCGTTGCAGTTGCTTGACACGCTCCACCTCTACTAACAACATAAGTAAAGCTATCATTTAGATTATTTCCCGATGTATGATTATAAGTTATAGTGTTGTCTGAATTAACTACAGCAGTACCGTATGATGGAGCTGTACCTATTGTAAGGGTATATGGAGAAGGTATAGAGTCGTTTGCAACAACATTTATAATACTACTACCTCCATTTGTAATTCCAGTAACACTATCGTTTGTTAATACAGGTAAAGAATCTATATAGTTCCAAACTAAATATAATTTTTGACTTGTATTTGTTCTATTAAATTGAAAATTAACTGTGTTTTCTTCAATACCAGAAGTAGTTGAAGTAGTCACAGTTGGATATGTTGCCTGGTCTATAATATTTTGAACACTAAGTCCAGAAGCTGCAGAAACTAAATAACCTAAACTATTACAAACGTTAAAATGTCCTGAGTGTGTGCCTATTTGTTTTAATGAAGATATTGTTACGGTGTCACCATTATCTGGTATTATATCCGTACCTTCATATCCTGTTATAACCTCATATCTAGTAAGTTCATCTGCCTCAAAAATATCTAAATTTGAATTATAAATATCTCCTTGAGCTCCATTATGCTTATATCTGTTTATAATTGTTTCTGATGCCTCTGTTGAGTCATTTACAACAACTAAAACAACTTCTAAAGTGTCTGGAACAGGACAAGTATGTGTAATACTAACAGTAGCATCAGAAGTAGAGTTAGAGCTTATAGTAACTGAAGCGATATTTGTTACATCTAAGTCATTAGAAGTTACATTAAAAGTAACTTGACCGCTTCCTGTCAGGTTGTTGTTTGTGTATGTTACACCATTATAAACAATTACAATATTTATACTAGATGATGTTGTGTATCCTATTGTTGTAACTCCTGAAAAAGAACCCACGTTCAAGTTATATGAAAAAGCACTTCCTGTTATTAATCTTGTAAAAGAAGAAGCACAGTCAAGTTCTAATGAGTCTTGCGGAACTTGATTGTTGCCCATAGATAAAACATATTGATGATACTTTGGGTCGTACCCTCCTATATTGTAATAAGATTTATTATTATAAAGCTTATCTTTGAAAAAAGCCTTCATTCCTAAATAAGATATAGGTGTAACTCCATCGTTTCCTAATCTCAAAACAGCTCCTCTGTTTGGATCAGCAAAATACAGCCTACCTTCGTAGTTTGAAAAAGACTCTGGATTCAGTGATATTCCATATTCTCCCGTGAAAGGAACGTCTTGACCCAATACTTTTTCTATTTGCGATAAACTTCCGCTTCCGTCAGGACTAGATAATATATTTTTCCCATACAAAACCTTAGAAACCCTATCTTCTTGAAATACTACAAGATCAGATTCTCTAGCAAATATTTTCTGTATAGACCCGTATTTTGAATCCATATACTTAGTAATACCTCTACTAGAATTAAACTCATTTAAAGTGTTGTATCCTGTATTCTCGTTAAATGAACCACTATAAATTAATTTTGTTTTGTCTTCCTTTCTTTCATATCCTTCTATAATAGCAATATTTGGTCTCGACTTTACATCTATTTTAGCTTTAAATCTATCATCTAAAACCCTCATTGATTCAACGCCGTTACCAAAACTAAAACAATTACCAAAACCTAAGTTACTTATAGCGGGTAGTGTTGAGGTTTGATCTTGATGATTACCTTTATGTAAGCCGTTAGATATTTCAAAAACCTCCTCTGTTTCATAATAAATATCAGCATCTAAATCTACAGGCTCTGTTTCAAAAATAGCTAAAGTTGTTACTAGAACTATATCTATATTAGCCTCTAATGTTGAATTTTCAAAAGTTGCAGTACCTTCACTAGGCTGAACTCTAATCATCCATCTGCCAGTAGCTCCATACCCTTGACTTGTTTTATATATATCTAATTTAAAATTTTCATCTTGATCGTTAAGAGAAGGGATTGTAAACCTTGTTCCATTAACAGCGTCACTAATACTTACGTTTTCGTAAGTGAAATTTGTTTCGTTTTTCAAAAACAACCCAAACGCATTATCTGTTGCTGTTGTAACATAATCTCCATTTGAAGTCCATTCTTTAAAATAATTAAAATTAGGACTTCCGTCACTTTCACTATAAACCAGCTCTAGTTTTATTGAACTACCTGTTGTTAAATCTTGATTTACCCATGTATTATTAGTTTCATTTAGTCTTTGTAATATTCCTTCATTAAGAAGCCCGTTTGAAAGCAAAATTAGTCCACTAAGTCCTGTATGAGGCCCTTTTGGCAAATAAACGGTATTTGTTCCAGCCCAGGTATTTAAAAAACCTCCTCCAGCTCTTTTTTTAGTTCTGTACTCTATAAAATTATTTGGATTAAAATCCATTTGAAAACCATTCGGTCTTATTTTCATATATGTACCAGCTCTTTCTACAAGCGGATCTCCAGCACCGTTTTGATTTGCTGGTATCCAACCTTCTCCATCTATCTCTTCATCTGCACCATTTTTTGTTGTTACATCTAATACTTTACACTTAATTTCTTTGTTTAAAGGTCCCGTATCATCAGCTTTAACTATAAGTGTTTGTCCAGCCTCAACTTTTCCTAGATTATTTCCTTGTAATAAAACCCATCGATATAATCCGTCTTCATAAAAAATAGTTGCATATATATTGTAATGAGAGTCTTTATTTACTTTAACAAAATATTTATATCTGTCAGCCCAATAAGGAGGGTTGTTTGATATAGATAATCTCAATTTATTTAAATTAACACTTTCACTTATAGGCACAAAAACCTCATTTGAAGTGGTTCCAACTGACTCTTTAGGAAGTAAAATACTTGAATATCTACCATACTTATCTAAATAAACCAACCCAACTTCATAACTCCTTAGTGATTTTAAAGAAATGTTACTAACTGATTGTCTTATTTTTATATGAGATCCATCCTCAAACTTAAAGTTTTCTAATTCATTTGTAAAAACATTATCCGTAGTGTCTAGTGGAGTTGTATCTACTTGATGAGTTATTGATGGAGCTAAAATAGTAAAAGATGTAGAAGAAGATGTGTCTAAAGAAAAACTTCCATAAGTTACTAAAGTAGTATTTAAGGGGCTTGTAGTATTTACTACACTTGCAAACACAGATGAAAGAGACCCTAAAAAACTAACAAACTCTGCTGATTGCACCATGTCTGAAACAGTTGCATAATCCTGAGCTAACACAAAAGCAGATTGACAAACAGCTCTTCCATTAAAATAAATATTAGGGGAAGTACCTGCTGCATCTGATTTAACAGAGAAGTTTGCTGTAATAGTATATCCTTGTAATAAATTTTCTCCAGTTAAATCAAAAACTATTTTTGTATCACCTGTTGACAATGCTCCATCTTTCTTGTCGCCTTCTTGATCTTTAGAAACTAAATCTACAGTATAATCTATTTTAATTTTATCGTTAGATCCTTCTTCTTCTACAACGTCATATTGAGAAGTAGTATTTCCAAAAACAATTCTATCGTTTATAAAATCTTGTGATTTTGCAGTTAAAGGCACATCATCAAATACTCTAAAAACTTCATCTTGAGGTAAAGTCTTGTATATTTTTTTATTTACAAACTCATAAGCTTGAGAGCTGTTATCAAGTATGCTACTTTCTTTTTTATTAATATTATCAATAACATAAATAGTTGGCTCTGTTGGATATTTAAAAAGTAGCTGTACATCTGTAACCCTATGGTCTCCACTTTCGTAATTTATTCTATATCCATTAAAAATATTTAACATTCCTTTATTCTCCATAGATGCAAAGTCTAAAGAGAAGTCTTCTGGAGTGAATTGAAAGTAACTAAAAGATGAAGGCGCAGAATATCCGCCGTCTAGATACCTATATCTATATCCGAAAGCAAAAAAGTTTTCTCTTACTGCGTTCTCAGATGTTACTAAACTATTAAAAGGAGTTACAGTAGGAGCTTTTTTTGGAGGTTTTTTATATAAAGAAATATCATCTTCATAAAAATTATTTAACCCATAAGACTTTGCTCTCTTGATATCAATCATTCTTGGCTGATTCAATCCATCTGTCCAAAGTATTAGATTACTTTTCTTTGAGTTATTGAATATAACATTGACACCTGTAATTTTATAGTCTTTATTAAAGTTTAAAACTTGTTGATCACCAGATCTTTCGTCTGTAAGAATATTAGAAGTTATATTATTTTTTCTGTCATACTCATATATATACGAATACCCTAATTCATTAACAACAAACCAATATATTTTTTCTTTAGATTCATTTGCTACAGACCCAATACATTCAGGTGAGTTGCTAAGATTTACATTAGTGAGCTTAACATTACCTTTTTCATTTTCTATTGCTCCACTATCACCACCCGCAGTGTTTAAAACACGAACGTTTAAGGCGTCTACATACTCTCCGTTTTGAATAAGACGTTCATCTACATCTTTATTCATTTTTCCTGTAGAAAATAAATTTTGTATCTTCATATTACTTTATCCACTTATCTCTCCCTCTTAATGTTTGAGTTAGTTCATTTAATTTAATAGAATTTAACCTTATTTTTGCATTTCTTAATGAAGCTGAAGATTGTTTTGTTGCTCTTCTAACAATAAACTCTTGTATTCCAAATTTTTGCTTACATACATTTGAAAAAATGTAATCATACATAAATGTTTCTGCTAATTTATGAACTTTTATCTCATTATCTGCAGAAGAGTATAATCCATCTGAAACATATTCTATAACAACATTCTGTCCATGTAAGTCTGTACTAAACATTATAGTTCCAGAGTTTTTATCAATAAGATAGCTACCGTTCCCGTTTGTTGTAGAAGTGTCTAAACCGTATCTTTGTCCCTTAGAACCCCTGTGTGCGCCTCTTAAGCCTTGTTTGGGTTGGTTTTTCCAGTTAGTTTCTATTACTGGAGTACCTGTTAAAGCGTTTCCATTAGAATCAGTCAATATATTTCTTTGAGCAGAATTATCTTGTAGATATGACTTTGTTATCTTTGAGTTGAAATTTTGGTTTATAGGATGAGTTAGTCCATCACTACCTACATAAGATATTTTAACCAGGCTAACGAAATCATGAGGTAAATGCATTTTTAAAGTATCTGGAATTTGTGCTTCAAAACCAACTACTTCTCTAAGTACATCATAATGTAATTCTTGTAACCCTCTTTTTGCGTGAAATATTATTTCATTTCTATCAATCTTATTTATTACCTTATCGTCTCCAACATAAGTAATCAAAAAGTTATTTATAATATCCGACAATAAAAGATATTGATAAGTACCCCAGTTTTCATTAGTGGGAATATTACTATCATTTTGATAATATTTCTGTTGTGTTATGTTTGTTCCTATAATTGGCATATGCTATGAATTTTGTTTTTGATATTCTAACTGCTCTTGTTGGCTAGTTACTTGTACAACATCGGCCTCTCTTATACTTAATCCAGAATACTTACATATTTTTATAACTAAATCAGTTTCATCTTCTTCGGATATTTCAAAATCCACAGAACTGTCTGAATTATATACAGGGTCGGAGTTTATCGTATTATATCCCCAATGAGGATCTAAAGGTTTTCTAATGTAGTTAGCAATAACATTTACTGAATTGTACCCTGTTATATGTATACTTACAGGTCTTACTATCATCTTATCTCCCTCTCTTTTAAATATGGGATAAGTTACACTAGGTGCAGATAGATTGCTATTCACAATCATATCAAATCTATGCGACGGAACCTGTTGAATAACCTTTCCCGCATAAGTTAAGTTTATTAATTTATATAAATCTGTAGGTGCAACAAAATAATCTTCTTCTCCACCAGGTGAAGTTGGGATTGCATCAAAATAAGTTAATGCTTGGTTTTTTGAAAATATGTCAATCTTGTTTTGTATATGAGCAACAGAGTCTCCATAATTCAATCCTCTTTTTCTAGAGTTTTGAGCTAATAGAGCTTTAGAATATTCAGAAAAATAAGACTCAAATATTTCTAATTGAGCTTGTTTAGCGAAATAATCAAACTCTGAAGGAGACACATATCCTCTGTTATCTTTATTCAACAAAAACATAACAGTATTTCTTACGCTATTTATCATAGGATATATTTTTTACAAAAATACAAAAAAAAAGAGGTCACAATTTGCGACCTCTTCTGTTATTAAGTGATAAAGTAATTATAATTTGTTTGTAATGTTTTGTAAAACATCAAGACCTTCGTCTGTTTTAAAGAATAAACCAAGAGAACTATAAACGTTTTCTCCAAAAGGAGCGACCATTATTTTCTCTTTTTTCTTGTCTTTCCATACGACAGTCCTGTTATCACTATTAATGTGTAATATACCTTGTTCTACTGCTCTTACAGCTATATTTCTTAATTTAAGGTTTTCATCATTTAATAAAGACATAAATTCAGATGGGTTTTTCTTTGCCCATATAATCATATCTCTTCTTAATTCTGAAGAAGTCATTAAAGATATACTTCCTTTCATACATACTCTAGCTATAGCCTCTAAATCATCAATGTTAAGATTCTTAGCTTCTATTTGAGCATCTAATTCTGAGTATATACTTTCAACTTCTTTACTTGCGTTTGCTTCTTTGTCTAATTCAAAAAAAGTTTTGTTAAACTGAGGGTGAATTAATAAAAACTTCTGCAAGTTTACATTCCAAGCAGGAACAATTAAAGTACCATTATCAAAAACGATAGGCTCCATAGTAACAACACCATCTTGCTCATCCATAAAAGGAGTAAGTTGATTAGTTGCATACCTAAGTGCCCTGTTTAATTTTCCGTCGAAAAAAGTTAAAGGTTTTCTTGATGTGTGTTTTACCGCTATCATTAAACGGATAGGAGATTTATTCTCCTTTATTACAAAAACTCTTTGTTTTTGCTCTAGGTTTGGAAAAACTGAGTTGTATCCAAACGCTTTTGTTGCATTTCTTGTTGCCATTTTATTTAAGATTAAATTAGATTAAAAAAAAGGGAGAGGGCCGCTACGCGACCCAATTCCCTAATATGTACTACTTCATTAAAATGAAGTTATTAGCTCCCATTGTACAAAGAGCACGCTCAGACAAGAAGTGAACTTCCATTTTGTCATCACCGCTAGTTGCAGCTCCACCAGCAGAACCAACTACCCAAGACTTATATTTTCTGTCTTCAGTAGGAGATACTCTGTATCGAACATGTAAGAATGGTCTCTTAGCATTTTCTCCAAGAACTTGATCGTAAACAGTTACTGTTCCAGCAGGAACAATGATACCATCAATACCTCCAATGTTACCTCTAGTAGTAGCATCGTTTAAGTATTTCCAGTCAGACTTGTAAAAGTCATAACCAATACGGAATCCTGAGAATCCAAGGTTTAATGCCATATCTTCGTCATTGTCAAATAATCCGTAAGATGCAGTAGACGCTCCATTGTTGTTTTGTGCAGCTAATACTTTATCTATATCGAAAGATGTTGCTCTATTTACGAACATTACATTTTCTTGAATCGCTCCTTCTTTATCAAGAACTTTTGCGATATCTTCAAGATCTTCTCTTGAGTCAATAGTACCTGTAGTTACGTTTCCGCCATTTTCTACTTCATAGAAAAGACCTTTTGTACCTTTGTACCCAGCTGTTGCAGCTCCAGAACCAGAAGCAGCAGGCTCCCCTTCAATCATTGAAGTTTCTAAATAGTCTTCAAATCTTAATCTTGTTTCAGACTCAGATTTTAAGTACCATAAATATCCGTTTGCTCCACCTTCACTAGTTACTTCTACCCATCCAACGTGTGCCATCTCAGATCCAGATACTTCGTATTTGTCTTTGATGATAATTGGACTGTTCTCTTTAGCTTCGAAATCAGCTTCTAAAGAACCTACCATTCCAGCAGAACCTTTTTTGAATTCAGAACCGAAAACAAAAAGCTTTACAGGGTCATTGTCATCAAATGGTCCAGCAGCGTCAGTTCCAGCTACGTTAAATAAATCTAAAGATGCGAAAGTTTTAACAGTAATCGTATCAGTAGCTACAGCGGTAATAAGACATTTAGCCTGACTTCCAGCTTTTGAAACGATAATTGTTTGGTTTTCTCTAAAGCTATGTCCAGCTACAGTAATTTCTTCTGCATCTGTAACAGTACCTGAAGCTTGAACATGTAATCTTCCTTGCTCACTCCATTTGATTAAATCAGAAGAAGAAGGAATTTCTGCACCTACCATTCTTAAGAAAGATGCTACGGTACGATTACCGTATCTTTCAAATTCTTGTTCATACAAGTCTGGTAAATATTGTTGTGCAAATGTGTAATCTGCATTAGAAAGGTAGTTAGAATTACCTAAACTCTTTCCTGGTGCAGGTGTTAGGGATGTAGAACCACTGATTTGTGCTCCTGCAGACCCGTCAAAATTAATAGATTGTGCCATTTTTTTAAATTTTTAAGCGTTTATTATTTTTTTTTAATTCTCAGTCCAGATGAAAATCCTTTGCCGCTTTCTACGACTCTGTATTTTGCTCCTGGCTTTGATGAATCAACCTTAGAACGCACATTCATATCTATGTTTTTACCTTTCTTAACCACGTCATCTACCGCATCGGATTTACCTTGTTCATAAAAGAACTTAGCGTAAGCCTCTGGGTTCATAGCCATGTTTAAGGCGGTATGATACTTCTTTGCATCCTTTAGAACACCTTTGTCATCTAAAAACGAATTAATAAAATTGTTCAAGTTTAATTGCTTGTCTACAACTTTTTGCTTGTCTTTAGGTTGAAAGTTTAATGTTTTTTCCCCAATTTTGAATTCAAAACCTTTGAAATCATTGTTAAAAAACTTAGAAGTTTTCTCTTCAAAAGATTGTCTTTGTCTAGAGATTACTTCTTGCTCTTTTGCCTTTTCATCGTTATATTGCTGATAAAACTGAACAGCCTCTTTTGCTTCCTCTGGAATACCCTCCATACTTGACTCAAGTGGAGCATTGTATTTTTCCTTTGTTTGCTCAAAATACTGTTTAGCTTTATAAAGCTCTTGTTTCTTCTCAAGAATTTTCCTTCTCTTATCTGTGTCTGTATCAACACTTTCATCTAAAGCAAACTTATCTTCTATTAAATAATTAATATCAGAATCATCTAGCTCTGGATTAGATTGTCTGTAGTATTCTTTTAATAAAGATGACTCATCATAATCACTAAAATCTTCATTAGCTTTTACGAAGTCTTTTAAACCTCTTTTGGTTTCATCTTTAAACTTTAAATACTTTTCAACCTCTTCAGGTAAAACTTGAGTATTCTTGTTTTTATTTGAAAGAACGTTATCTAGATCTTCAAGTCCCATACTGTACTTATTAGTAAGGTACTCTCCAATCATTTCTTCTTTGGAAACTGGTGTAGGTTCTTCCTCTACCTCTTCCTTTTTTTCTTCAACCTGTTGGTCTATAACTTCCTCTTCTTTAGATTCAGTTTCTTGATTCTCAACAGAATCTTCCTCTTTATTTTCTTCAACCTGTTCTTCTACAGGTGGATTTGATAAGTTGACTTTATAGTCAACGTCTTGATCATCTTTGTTCATATTAGATTAGATTTAAATTATTCTACAAAATTAGTTAAAAAAACTACATGTTTTCTGGAGCTATTTGACCACTTAAATTATTCATTATTTGGTTAGCATCTCCTGATTTATTAAAGTCAACTGGAGGTAGGTCTTTTTTTCTTTGACTAATCAATCTACTTTGTTGAGTAGCTTGTTTATCTGTCCTACTATCTTTCCTGTCTTCCTTATATTTCTCTTTATTAGAAACATTATCTGTTTCCATTTGTTTTAATTGTAAATCAAACTGATGTTTCATTTGCATCAATTCTTTTTGAACCTCTTTATCAGCCTGCATTTTCTTCATCTCTAAATCACTTTTCATTTGGATCATTTGAGATTCTAATTGAGATTTTTGTTGCTCTTCTTGTACTCTTGCTTGAGACGCAGCTTGCGCTGATTCAGCGTTAGCCTTACTTTGCATTTGAATGTTTTGCTGCTGAATATCTAAGTCTTCTTTTCTTTTTTTCTTTTTTCTTATCTTAAGTAAAGAGTTTGCTAGAGTTACATTTTTAACAGCTCTTATATCAATTGCATCGTCCAAATCTAAAACTTTAGATTGTATAGATTGTTGAATGTTTTGCTCTAATAAAGCTTTTTCTTCCTCATCTGGTTCTATTTCTATAAACACACCAAAGTCATGCAAGTGAACTCCTAATATTTCTTCAACAACAGCCATGTTGTTTTTACCAATCATTTTTGCAAAATCATCAGCAAAATCAGAATACATCATAATATCAGATATTCTATAAGAAACAGCGGTAGCAATTCTTTTTGTAATTGTAATTCCTGACTGTACAATATGTCTTGTAGCTGTATTACTATTCAAAGCAGCTAACTTCTGAACACCCACTAAAGAATGCTCACTTGGTGTTGAACCGTCTCTAGCTTCATTAATACCAGTAACAGCTCTTATCATATTAAGTTGGTAGTTGTACATAGCAATAAGACTTTGAATCTTTGCATTAGAACCACTACTTGTAAGCTCTTGAATTGGAACTCTGGCATTATTGAAGTCTCCATCTTCAGTATAACTTCTACCTATAACACTACCTGTTTGGAAGTACATAGATAAAGCTTCTGAAGGATTATATGAAGCTCCATTACCTAAATCAACACTATTCAAACCATCTGCATCAATAAACACACCATCTGGTATCATTTTTGCAACTACTTGTTGTAACTTTAAATGAGTTAATTGTATTTGATCTGCAAAAGGAATCATTCTTTTAACCAAAGAATCTATGTTCCCTTTAGACATTTTTATAGCAGAAACAATATATGGAGGTAATGCTCTTTGAAAAGCTGACTTAGGTCTAACCATATTAGCCATAACTTCCCACTTTAACAAGTGATTAGTTCCCATAACTAATACACCTTCATACCAAACATCTATTCTTCTAGATACTTTTTTAAATCTTTCTTGACTTTCTTCAGGTGGATTAAATGAGGAATCCTTTTCGATTGAATTCTGACCACCGTTTGCAGTTTCTTTTACTTTGTATACAATCTCTTTATCTGTTTTGTAACAAAAATATAATAAAGAAACATTAGACTTGTCTAACCCACTCTGTGTTTGTAAATTCTGTGTACTTCTATATCCGTCAAATCTACTAGCAAGTTTAGATATTTTTTCAATATCTTCTTGAGTAAGATCTGGGTTTATTTTTTTTAACTCTGTAACATGAACTGATTTCAATTCACCAAAATAATAACAATCTTTAAAGTTAGGGTCTTCTGTAGGTGAGTAAACAAAATTAACTGGATCTACATATTCTATTTTAACTCCATCATGAACATCAAAAGAGTGTTTTAAAGCAGATATACCTAAAACAACATTGTCTTCATCTACTCTCCTTTTTGTTTCTTCATATTCGTTAATTTCCATTATTGTTTTAATGGCAGTCTCTTCAGCAACCTCTATAGCTTGCTTATACCTTAAATCCATATATAGATTTAACTCTTCTTCAGTATCAGGAACTTCATCTTGTGGATTATTAAAAGCATCAACTCCAGTTTCGTTTTTAACCATAGTCAATATATCTTTACCAACCATGTCAGTGTACATTTCATTACGAAACATTTGCTTCTTCATGGAAGATAAATCATCTACAGCCTCTACTTTCACATCTAATAATCTATTAGATATTCCATTAACGACTACATCTACAAACTTAGGGATGATAGGTACTGGAGTCCAATCAAGATTAAGATAAGATAAATCACCATTGATAGCTAATTCATTTTTATACTTCTCTACTGGTTGATCTCCTCTAGCGTATAATCTTCTTTTTAAATACTCTGAACGCAACTCTCCGTACATACTACTTCCGTAGTCTCTAGAGAACCATTCAGATTCTATAGCTTGACCTACACGAATACCGTATTCATAAGTGTCTTTTTCGATATCTGATACAAACTGATTTGGGAAACCACCACCAGATCCGAATCTTGGCTTATTTATCATATTTATTTAATAATTTCACTAACAAAACCTTTGTTACTGTATCTTGCAAAGTTAAGATTTATTTGATTACGTTTTTCTTCACCCCTCTTAATAGTAGACTGATTTGCCATAATGGCAAACCCAGAACTTACTGTTGCATCAAATTTAGTTCTGTTATTGATATCGTAATTTGCCCAATCCAATAAAGTCCTGTTAAAGAAAACATTTCCACAACTACCATAATCTATATTACCTTCATCTCTTAAAACTCCTACATGGCCTTCAATATAGCTTTCTATGTTCTCAGCATGTACAGAAATTACTGCTGATGAAGATGGTATACCGCCTAATTCTTTTTCAGATTTTGACAAAACGTTTCTATGTTTATCAGGTCTATTAAGAGAAAAACCTCTGTACCCTCTTTCTTTTAGGTAATATAAAATTCTAGGCTTGTTGTTTTCTAACAATATAGGCATTCCATAAAAATGCAAAGCCATCAAAACATCTTCATAAAATATTTCAGCAGTTTGAGGTCTAGAAATATACTCTAAAAAAAACATGTTAGTAGGAGCATCTTCCATGTGAAACTTAGTCATTCCATGAACTGATCCTTTGGATCCTCCTCCTCCTACAACTCCAGATATATCATATGAATCTCCTCCAAAAGAGCCCAAGTGTTTATTTCCTGGATACTTTTTGCCATTTTTATCTATAACATTGTTTCTTATTTCAGGTGAAGGAATCCAAGAAAGAAAAAACCTTCCTTTTGTTTCTGGAGAAAAAATAACTTCTGTATCTCTTTTACCTGCTTTCCAATGAAAATTACCTCTTGTAACTGAAGTTTTTACAGCAAAAGAGTCATTGTAATCTATTTGTTCATATATTCTTGTAAGGTTGAATAGAGTGTTTTTTGACTCATCTCTAAAAGCATGAGATTCTGTTTTTGGAAATTGTCTATAAAATTCATTTAATGCATCTGGATCATTCTTTAATCCCTCTACTTCATTTTCCCAACTATCCAAAACACCTGTATCAATTATGTCTCCGTAAGAGTCTCTTATTTCTTTTTTAGGAGTTTCAAATACAGGAAAACCATACTCATCTATATATCCTTCAAAGTTCCATTCCATTGGAATAAACAAACTGTAAAGGCCAGATTGTGTTTGTCCATTTTTATTCCTCTGAGTTACATCTGAATTATTATATAGCTTTTTAAAGTTTTCTCCACCTTTATCTAATGCATTAGATGTTGAACCCATCATGCATTTACCTATAACTCTTGAACCTAATCTTAATGTTGTTTTTGTAACCCTCCAGTTGTTGAGGATGTTTTCTGGTTTTTCCCATTTACCCGCTTCATCGTGGACGAGGAGGGAGAGTTTTTCTCCATCATAGGAGTTATCTCCCGTGTTTTTCCAGTCGATGGTCGTGTCCAATCCTTCCATCTCTTGAGGTCTATCTTTTGAATCGAATCTTTTTCTGGTAAATTTTGATGCGGGAACTCTATAGGCAAGTTCTGTCTTCGGTCTATCCATACCGTCCTGTATTGGTCTGAAAAAGAATGGATAATTGATTGAAATTGGAACCACTTTATCTGTGAACATCTTCTTCGCATCGGCTCCAGATTTGGACAGTATCCCGTAGCGTGAATCGGAAGATATGGTTGCCAAATTAACCGTCTCTGCGGATGCCATAAACGAAAAACCTGAACGTCTATTCTTGAGATAGCACATTCCATAACATCGCTTGTCTGCTTTACAAGCCTCCCAGAATATAAAGAATAATCTGTTTGCTTCCCTAAACTCTGGGTTCCCAACATCAATCTTGGTCCACTGCAAGTACATATAGTGAGTGCCAGTAATATAAGTGCTAACGCCTTTATTTTTAAACCAATACCCTTCTTCACGTTTTTTAAATTCACCATCTATGTATTTGTGCCATTTTAATTTAAAATCATCTGGCAAATCCCTCCAATCAAAGATACTCTTTATTGTCTTTAGTTCTTTTGGGTATTCTTTTCTAGTCCACTTCTCTGAGTTTTCTACATTATCTTCTTTTGGTAATGCAATAATCAGGCCTTGTATAGAATAAATATCTCCTATCTCACCTGTCTTGCTAATAATAATAACATCAAACTCTTTATTATATCCATAAGCCCAAGATTTTTTTTTATTCCTGAGTTTTAAAACTTTTTCAGGTATAATATCTTTTGTTATGAAATATAGAGTTTGTTTGTACATTACTTAGATCTTCTTTCTGCAAAACCACTAAAAGACTTCTTATCTTTCTCTATAGGTTTATTATCAATGTAGCTTTTTTCTTGTTCAATTCTGCTTAATATTTCAAAAGCATCAAATATTGCTAACTTTTTTGTAGCAGCTGCATTTTTTAATCTATCAGCAGAAACATCATCTTCTGTTCCTGTTACAATTTTTTCTTTTGCTACATTAATTAATTCGTTTACAGCCTCATGACCTGCCTGTATAATTCTTTTTTTTATGTCATTTATTGTAGTATCGTGCATATATCACTAGATTTCATTCTGTATAAAAGTTCTCCATCTACCTCAAACTCATATTCACTATCTTTCCTGAAGTTAACTTTATCACCCTCTTTAACTCCTAGTTTAGAAAGTTCATTGTTTGAGTAAACTAAATAACCTGTATTGTCTTCTAACCCTTCCTCATAAAGATACGAATTTTCTACGTCTATAGGTTTTACAAAACAATAATCTAAAACAGAATTCCACTTCTTACCATTATGATATAAATAAAACTGCTGTTCATCTATAAAATATAGCCCATTTTTAAAGTAGTTTGGTGATTTTTTTGGACGGCCTTTCATATCATAATATATTCTAAATATATTGTGGTGGACGATAATTAAATCATCTTTAATGATTTTGCCTTTATACCTTTTAGGTACATGAACTACTTTAGCAAATCTATTTACATGTTTATGATTCTCAACAGTAGAGTTCACAATCACTTTCTGACCAGAGATTTCTATTTCATTATTATACTCAAGACCTAAAGGTTTGATTATAAAGTAGTAAGGAGAGTGCATATTAAAAATATATATTGTACTCTATAGAAACAGGAATATTTTTATTAAATTCTTTCCAAAGAAAAACTTCATTATTCTTTTCAATATAAATTAAAAAAGATTCTTTATCAGAACTATAATCTATTAAATGTATATTATAACTTCCATTCAAGACATCTTGTCCTAAAAGGTAATGCATTGCACTACCTTTATAGTCTGCTCCTATAGATATCTTACGTATTTGCATGCTACTTAGACTCTTCTTCTTTAATGTCTTGGTACTCCCCTGTAGAAATATTTACAGTAACCTTACCATATTCTTTTTCAAGTTCGTCTTGAATCTCTCTAAGTTGATTTTGTAATTCCACACCATTATGAATTAATGTGTGTTTTTGAGTTTCTAAATTACCAATTTGTAATTGATTCTGGTTAATAGTGTTAACCTGTTCTTGCAATTGTTTTAATTGCTCGTCTGTAATTTTTGCCATTATATTTAATTTAATTAATATTAATTAGTCACAAATATACAAATAATTTTTATTAGATTTAAACACTCATATTTATAGATGCAAAACCATAAGTAGTTCCCATTGGGTTACTTGTAACTACTTTCCTCCATGTTGAGCTGTCGGCTGATAACCAAGTGCTAGATGCGCCGTAGCTAGTTCCATTTATAACTAAGTTGCTAAAAGATGGTTTTGTAAACATAAATTTTATATATAAATAATCAGTTGAGGATTGGTCTTGAAACCAAACACCAGCTATTGTATTACCATCGAAATTATAGCTAGTCATCGAACCCATGCTTGGAAAATAATTCGAAGTGCTACCATATCCATAAGCCATAGTGCTATAAATCTGGTCAGATCTAACAGTTATAGTTGCGCTAAAATCATATGATGCGGGAACTGTAAAAGTTTTTTGAGCACCATAGTGAACAGTTGATCCTTGTCTCATTACAGCTTTATATCTATAAGTGTTGTTAGATATTAACGGAACTTGATTCTCACTTATAGTTGATGAAATTGTTCCAGTTGTAGTTGAAGTACCTTGTAATTGATTCCACTGACTACCAGTACCAGCAGCTATATTTCCAGAACTATAATTTGCAATAGCAGGAGGATAAGTGTAGCTTTGATTATTCCAAATTATACCTGACTCGTTACTGACTCCAGTAGTGTTTACGTTTGTTATTGAACTATATGTAGTACCCGCTACATTTGTTGCGTATGCTCTAAATGAATTAGGTGTTGTTCCAAATGAGCTTTTATTTAAGCTACCAGTAAAACTAGTTTCCGTTACATTAGATGCATCGTTTGTTATTACAGTACCGTTTATGGAAGGAGTACTAGATACACTCTCATAAAATGCGCCAGTTACATCTATAGTACTATCATCTTCAGGAACATCAGTTACACCAGTGTCACCTATAATAAACTGAGAAGTGTTTGTTTGACCCAGCATTACCGCAAAACCTTTTGCTGATATAGTCCCTTCAGTTGTAAAATCAGAAGTTAAACCCTTGCTTGTTACATTACCAATCATTGAAAGGCTACTTATATTTACACTTTGTGTACTAGCTGTTACAGTTGGTGCTATACCTGGATCATCAGCTATAACTTGCATACCAGGACAACTCACGGAAAACCACCACCCTGTTCCTGATATTGGCGCATTAACATTCATGTTAGCTGATGAAGCTGATGTGTTTTTATTAAACTCTATGTAACCTCTTCCTCCAGTGTAAATACCTCCTTGGTTATTTGAATATACTTCTACGGTATTATTTCCAAGCGCAGTTCTTAAGGCGTTAGTTTGACTAGATAATCCTACATATCCATCATAATTACCAGAAGAACTCCCGCTTATATAAGTATTACCATTCCAAGTAAATTCGAACCTATCAGGAACACTGAAAGCTTCATAATCTATTCTAATAACACCAGTTGCTGTTCCTAAATTCATAGGATAATTAAACTCGCCATTTTCTCCTGACTCATAAGCTAAGTTACAGGATGGCGCAGCAAAATCATGATCGTAAGAATAAAACTCACTCATGCCATAACTAGGATCATTATCAGGGTGAGAAGGGCTTATAGCGTTTGTAACGTCATAGTCTTCACCATTAACTGTTGTTGCGCCACCCAAAGTAATATCTCTTAGACTATATGGGCCATAGCTTGTATCTACATCAGTATAGTCGTTTTCTAATTTTTCAGCAGCTATAGCCGCTAAACTCAAACTTCCGCTTCCAGGTACTGCCATGTTATTCCCAAGGTTTTTCCATACCTACATCTGTAGGTTGTTTTAAATTATTTATAAACTCTTCTAAATGGTTTTTATGTCCTTGATGGACAGGGTGAGATTCCACCCATCCAACAACTTGCTCTTCAGTTATATCTTCAAACACAGTAAAATCATCTTCGTTTAAATCCACTTTTATATGACCCATGCTATTATGAGTATAATCACCATCTACAGCTACAACTTCAAACTCAACCTCAGTTATAACGTTAGTTAGATCTTGAAAGATAGGAGCGCCTTTTAAATGTAGTATGTTAGTACTATAAGTTATTGCCATTTTTTATTTGTTTTTTAAGTTCTTCTACTTCTTGTTTTAAATCCTTTATAGCTTCAATTAGATACCCTGTTATGTTTCCGTAAGATACACCTAGAGTTCCGTTTGTTTCACTAACAAGTTCAGGTGCTACTTTTTGCATTTCTTGAGCTATTACACCAGAGCTAGGTAAACCAGTATCTTTTCTATCAAAACTAACACCCCTCATTTCTAAAACCTTAGAACCATCTAAAGTTTTTATATTTTCTTTTAATTTCTTATCTGAAAAAGCAACAACATCATTGTTAAACGTTGCTTTACCAGCTGCTGACATATCTAACGTAAGAGCAGTAATTGTTGTACCACCATCATTACCTTTAAACAATATATCTTTATCTTGTATTGACGAGTATATAGAAAAATCACTGCTATCACTTTTAAACTTTCCGTACTCAGTATTATTGACTTTAAATCTAATATCATTACCACCAGCGTCTAAAGTAATATCACCTGCAGCATCAATTTTAAAATCACCACTACCACTTTCTGATAAAGTAACATTGTTGCTACCATCTGCTGATATAGAAAGGCTACCTTGGTTGATTCTAACGTCTCCAGTAGTAAACAAGTATTCACCGTTAGCATCGTTTATTTGTAAGTTAGTACCGTTAGTACCACCAGACATTAAAACTAAATTATCTTCTTTGTTGTAAAGAGTAGTACCGTTAGTACCACCAATAGTCGTTGTTGCAAAAGACGCTACAATTTGACTATCAGTTATCAAGTGGTTACCTTCTGTAAAACCAGAGTTTCCATTAGAAGTATCTATTTCTAAGTGACCACCAGTAACTGGTGCTGGCTCTGTTGTAACTGAGGATCCGTCTGTGTTAAATGTAAATGATCCTTCTTGAGTCATTCTAACGTGAGCCTGAGAATATCTACATGTTCTTATATAAACTTTAAATTCATCGTAAGTTCCGTTCTCAGCACTTTTAATAACTCTAACACCTACTTTATCAGTACCGTTAGTAGCAGTGTCATTATCTAAGACGTCTACGCTACCAGTTATTTCTAATTGCCCACCATCATTACCTTGTCTAACTTGTATTGCTAAATTAAATTTCTGTGCTGCAAAGGATTCTACATGGTTAGCTATAAAACCTCTCATGTGCAAACCTCCACTACCACTAGTTGTTGTTGCGACGTGGTACCATTTGTTACCACTAATGTTACCTTCGTCGTCTACTTTAAACGTGTAGTCGTCTTGAGTACCATCAGTAGTAGTAAACTTTGATCTTGTAGTAGACGCATTGTACCATGATGCATTCATCTCTGATTCAGTATAGTATCTATTATCTAACTGACCTGCATTTAACTCTGATTCAGTATAGTATCTATTATCTAACTGACCTGCATTTAACTCGGTTTCAGTATAGTATCTGTCATCGTGATTATGAGAGCTTGGCGCAAACGTGCTAGGCTTATCTTCTATTCTATCCCAATGTGCATATGGGTGATTATCACTATGTGTTGAGTTAGTAGAACCTGTAACAGAAGTTACGAAATCCAAATCCCAAGAGCCTGTCATTTCTGATAAACTAGTACTGTAACCAGACAACCAATCTCTAACAACCACTTGCGGATAAGTCCAGTTTGTATCACTTTCTCCTATAAGAATAAAATGTTCATCATTAGTGTCATCTGTAATATACCTAACATTTAAATTCCTATTGTCTGAATCTTGAGTTGCAATAGCAAAAGTGTTATACCAAGAAGGAGAACTACTAGCATAGTTGTAACCCCCTAATTTTATGCTTTGAGATCTATCGCTATTGTATTCATAAATATCTACAGTGAAAGACATCATTTGATTTCCTGCAAACGTAGGAACTTTTATTTTTAAGTAACCTGTTTTCGATGAATCAGAAGTTGTATAAACTCCTCCTTTAACCATAGGCATGTAGTAACCACCACTACTACTTCCGTTTTCATTTGGAGTGTATGTGTGTTTATCTGCTAAAAACTCCGCAAGTCTTGCTGTTGGCAATATTCCAGATGTTATTTCTGTCGCAGAGTGGGTATGAGAACTAGGTGTGAATGTACTAGGTTTATTTAAAATAAACGCATCACTAGTTGTAGTTGTTTCAGTCCAGTCTGACTGCACATTTTGTTCTGCATTACTTGGTGCGTGTGCTACCTGACTATGATCATATGCTGTTTTCCAATTACTAGAATTTCCAGCACCAGTTACAGTTAAAGTGCTTGAAAAAGAACCGCTTGTAGCAGTCACTCCTTGTAGCTCAATATTCTTATTTACCTCTATGTGTTCACCACCATTAGTAGTGATAAATCTCATATATAAATCAGAGCCTTGCTTTACCTCTAAAGCAGCACCGCTATTATCTATCATTAAAATATCAGAACTCGACGGAGTTAAATCAATGTTTCCTATTATTGATGCGCCTGTAGATGTAGTTTCAAACTTTTTTACACCATTATGATATAATGCCACTTGAGCGTTTGATGCTCCGTATAAAAAATATTCTCCATCTGGATTAACCAAAGATAAATCTGTATTGGATTTAATTTGACTAGTGCCTCCTAGGGTTAGAACACCTCCTTTAGTTAAAGACATAGCGTTTACCATTGATGCACCTGTACCATCACCAGATCTCCATCTCCATTCACCGCTAGGATCAGTTGTATTACTATCCCATTGATCAAAATTAGTATTCATTTGACCAGAAGTCTCGTCTTGTCTATGAATTAAGAACGTGTCTCTATCGGTGGTATAAACACCCCAATACTGCCCGTTGTCTCTACCAATTTTTAATTGAGGAACTGTAGGCGTTGTGGAGTTAACAGGGTATATTTCTAAACCAAGGTCGCCATCATCGTGTTTTATAGTTAAATGGCTATCACTACCATTCCAGAACATTCCTTCTCCAGTTGCAGCACCATATGCGTATAAAGATCTACCACTTTCGTTAGCACCTATGTTTACGTTTCCAGTTACTAATAGCGAGTCGTCAACTTTTACACTACCAGAACCTGATACCATAGATAGCTCATAGCCAGAAGCAGTTTCTATTCTTCCACTAGTGTGGAGTTTAAGACAGTCTGCATCGTTGGTACCATGTATACTTACATAGTCTCCATAAGAGTTATCATCTGAAGGCACTAAGTGTAATACAGCTTCGTTAGCTTCAGAGGACGAGGTTTCATGCATTATATAACCTGGATCATTAGAGCTTGTTCTAGCATCAAAGTAAATGTAAGATTTAGCAGTATTAGCTGCGAAAGTATCAGCTATTTGAGCAGCGTCGTTATTCGTAACTAAGCGTATAGCGTTACCTTGACTTCCAGACTGTATCATAACGCCGTCACCGTGCGTGTATGTTTTTCTACCGCTTATAGTTTGATCACCAGTTGTAGTAACCATTAAAGCATCTCTTGTGGCTATATCAACTCCATCAACTGTACCCGTAAGAGTTATATCACCATTTACATTAAGTTTTCCTGCGGAAAAATTAAATTGTGCTAAATTAACAGTATCAGCTCCTTCTGAACCATCGGCATTATGAAAACCTTCTATTTTTAACTGACCTCCGTGATAAGCACCTATTCTAGGATCGTTACTAACACCTCTAGCTATGAAGCCCCAGTTAGATCCGTTACTTATCCTTAAAGTACCTTCATTTGCGTTGGAGCCCATGAAACCATGTACATTTGTGCCATCACTATCTAGCGCTCTAATACCTGTTTGAGCTGTTACAGTAGTAGCAGATACAATAGTTCCAGCGCTATATATATTTTTATTAAAATCCCATCTAGAATCAGTTTCGTTCCACAGCATACTAGCTGAAGATCCGTCTACTATAATACCTGAACCTCCTGAGTTAGCTTCTGTTTGACCAGCACCGATAGTTATTGTTTTATCTGTTACGTCTAAGTCTGTAACATTGTAAGAGTTTATATCTCCTGTTATATTTAAATTACCAGTTACTGTTAAGTCTCCGCTAAAGGTTGCAGTACCTGCTTGCAAGTCTCCATCTATAGTACCGCTATTATATTTAACTATACGTACACCCTTATACTTACCTTCTGTTTGGTTAGCATTTTGTTGACCAAGAAGTACCCATTTATTATTGTTAGATGAATCGATAGATTCTAGCGTTAATCTAACAGACTGTGTCCAATCATCACCAGATGTTCCACCTTGAAATACCCATGCATTAGCAGAGTTTCTAAACCAAGTATAACTACTGTGATCCCTTAAATCTATACTAGCTGTAGCTTCATTTGTCTCGTACATTCGCATGCCATTCATATCTAGATGGCTACCTAACTGAGGCGATGTATCTTCTACTACGTTTTGAAGTGCACTATCTGCTGTACCACCCTGAGTTGATGTCGCGTAGTCACTAGGATCAAACGCTTTTACGTCGGCAAGATTTGTAACTTCAGAGTCTAATAAATATCTACCATCACCAAATGTTTTTGTAAGTATAGTCTGAGTCGCACCCCATCCACCTGCATTACTTGATTTATATCTATACTTTAATCCTTCAGTGTTATTTGAACTACTATTTGAAAAAAGTTGCCAACCATAATTACCATCATCTTGTGTTACAACTAACCCTGTAGAGTGGCTTCCGCCAAACATACTGTTTGAACTACCTGTTAACCTATATGTACCTCTAGTGTTTACTGTGTCCCAATCAGCGTTTGTTGATAAAAAGTTAGAGAATGATTTTGAGTTTAAATAAAGTGTTTGAGATGTTAATCCAGTACCACCTCTCGATACAGGTAAAGTACCTGATGTAATATCAGCTGCGCTATGCTCATGCGAAGCAGCTGCTGCACCTAAGCTGGACAGCGTTACGTTTGAGTTTAAAACGTCAGCAACAGCAAAAGTATTAGTTGTATGTACTTCTGTCCAATTTTGCCAACCTGTTCCTTGTGGTGAAGCATTATTTTGATTATATTGTCTGATCCACATACCAGACTCCTCATAATCTTCATTAGTACTTATTTGTAACGCGTTCGTACCTGAACCGCCAAGAGTGTATATTGTTGACCAGTTTACTGGTCTGTTTGAAGTAGATCCATTTGTTGAATGAGTGCTAAATATAGTTCTAGTGTCACTATTTAGATCGTCTGTTGCTGCGTAATGTTTTGGTTTAAAAGTTGTTTCACCAGATATATCAGCGTTACCATTGATGTCTAGAGACGTCCCTTCTATTTCTCCTGCACCTTGTATTTTACCAGAAAAATAAGCTACGTTGTTTTGAATCTTAAATCTTTCTGTACCACCTTGGTTTACTATAAACTTACTGTTTGCAGCATCATAACCAAAGTCCATATATAAAGATCCCCATTGAGTGTTATTACCATGTAATCTTATATGTGCATCGTTTGTTGCATCTGTTCCACCATAAAAGTCTAAAGTACCATTTTCTATATTATTTTTAATGTTACCAGTTATTACTAGATCACCTGATATATCAGCATTACCGTTTATATCTAAGCTAGTGCCTTCTAATTCTGTACCAGTAATTTGACCTGTTGATGTTATAGGACCTGAAAATATAGCTTTATTACTATCGCTAGCATCTATTTGTAAAGCTGTACCAGTGCTTGTAATAAGTTTTAAATCATAACTATTACTACCGCCTAAACCTGATACTAAGTCTAAAGAGTATTGAGCTGCAACTCTACCTTCACCTGAACCAGCACCACCTCTTAAATACAAGGCTTGATCCGTATTAGATGCTCTTCTTATAGTTAACGCACCATTATCATCATCTGAAATTATAACTTTACCATCAATAGCACCATCGCCGTTTATGTCTAGGCTAGTACCTTCTAACTCAGTTCCAGTTATTTTACCAGTAGATGTTATTGCTCCTGATCCTATAGTTCCTGTAAAAGTTGCGTTACCATTATCGGCTATGCTTAAACCGCTTGATGCATCATCAGCAAAAAGACCTGTACCGTTACTGTCTCTAGCTATAAATTTTCTAGAAGAGATATGTAGTGAATTCCCGGAAGTTGTAACATTTCCTGCAAAAGTTGATGTGCCGGTTGAAATAGTAGTAGTTGCTGCGGTTCCGCCTGAAGCGTCTGATTTATATAAGTAGAAGCTAGAATTACTTGTGTTATAAGATGATGTTAATCTAGCGTATCTAAAATCATTCCAAGAAGTATCAAAATATACATTATGGACGAAGTTACCTCCTTTTATAGATAAAGCAGCGTTTCCTCCAGTACCTATTGGTATAAACCTGTTTACAGATGTTGCACCATTTTCTAATTTTAGGTTTCCACCTTCGATATGTAATTTTTCATCTGGGTTGACTGCTCCAATACCTACATTACCGCCTGTTTCTACAGTCATTCTAGTTTTACTATTTAGACCATCTTCAAATATTTCTAAATTACCTGCATTATTTTGACCTACTGACCAGTCTACAGTTCCTGCTGTTGCAAAACTTATACCAGAGTAGTCACTCGAACCTGCTCTATCGATAATAACAGTATTTGCATTTGCTGAGCCTGCTCCTGTATTAACATGTAGCACACTGTCTGGGCTATCTTCGTTTATACCTACTCTTCCATCTGCTCTAACTATAAAAAAGGGTGTATTTAGAGTTGATGCACCGCTATGTTGACTTATCTGAAAGAATGTTGTAGTGTCTGTATTGTTATTATTTGAATCTAAATCTATATAGACATTGTGGTAAGAATTAATCCTAATGTCATCACTACTGTTTCCGTTTTGATCAACACTTCCTATTCCATGGTATGTACTACCATTTCCGTACATTGTTAAAAATCTACCGCTATCTATATTAACATCCCCTGTTTCTATATTAAGAGAGCCTGTAAAGTCGTGATTATCATCAGAACTATCCCCAAATTTAGTAGAACCTGATTCATACATAATAGAGGCACTAACAAATTCGGTATGAAATTCTTGTGCTGTTACTTTTCCGGCTACTGTTACATCACCTGCAAAAGTTGCAGTAGTAGTACTAAGACTTAATGCTTCTACACCACCTGCAATCAAAGAGAGAACATTAGCACTACCTCTTCCTATTCCAGTATCTG
>Ga0206129_10000436_pt1 | contig 66193 bp, 73 predicted proteins | sample Helgoland_Spring_8_FD_148616 | JGI IMG/M metagenome (GOLD analysis project Ga0206129, IMG submission 148616) | Pelagic subsurface seawater microbial communities from Kabeltonne, Helgoland, North Sea - Helgoland_Spring_Bloom_20160502_2 | ecosystem: Environmental > Aquatic > Marine > Epipelagic ... | reverse complement strand
TCTCGGCGTGCTAGAGCACTCTAAGTTTGCGCTGAATGTTGCGTTCTTCGTTCGTCAGGAATACTTCCTCCATCCCAAATCAGGGAATTTACAGAAAGTGTCCCGAGAGCCCGCAAATATCTACAGTGATGGACTACTTTCCGAGCACACCAAACAATTGGCATCGAACGTCCTGTCTTTGAAGAAGCAATGCGGGTGATGGGTGTGAAACGTGCTGCAACCGCGATCCTATGTATCCTTGAAAGGTTAGGCACAATCCTTAATCCAGGTGGCTATCTAAGACGGCTGACACAAATGGCGCGGGCAGGGCAGTTATATCTTGAAAAGATTCTGAATGATGGGTCAGCCTATGCGTAATTGTCAGCTGAAAACTTTTTTAAGTCAAATAAAACAAAGGTTTGGAAAATTGCAAGCCGGTCGTAGTCACTGCTCGTCTCTATTTGGAGGCCTTGAATTGTGCAAAACTCTTTGAATTGCGCGACGCTATATGGTTGCCCGCTTTCACAGGGTCATATTTGCAGGCGTCTGCGGCAACACCCAGATCGCGCGGATCAACCACCGTATCGCTCGCAGGATCAAAGAACACAGGAATTGAGTAACGAGCGTTTTTAGTGCGGTTGATAACGCGGTGCAGGGTGGATGCGAAACGATCATTGCTCCAGCGCGCCAGCAGGTCTCCGATGTTGCACACGATTGTTCCCTCTATGGGGGGGGCTTCGACCCAGTCGCCTGACTTGGCCCGCACTTGCAAACCGCCGCTTTGATCTTGCAGTAAAAGCGTGAGAACGCCGAAATCGGTGTGCGGCGCAACGCCGAAGCGTTCTTCGGCTTCATCTGCCTCGGAGGACGGGGGATAGTAAACCAACTGCCCCCGCGCGAGCGGTTTGGCATAGGCCGCTTTGAAGAAGTCCTCTGGCTGTCCAAGGCTTAACGCAAGCGCGGACATCAGCGTGCGACCCACCTGACACACGGCCTCATAGTAGGGGGTGATTTCCGTCTGAAGGCGCGGAAAGCCTCCGTTGGGCCATCGGTTCACAGCGACCAGCGGTTTACCCATATCAGGGTCGTCAAGCGCGGTCTCGGCCCCCCAAAAGAATACCTCTTTCAAATCGTGAGTTTTGGAACCTGCAAGCCGTGACATCCCGGGTTTCATCCAGCCGCGTTGATCTGTGTTGACCGCAATCGTCTCTTTTATGTCTTGTGGGCTGTTGAAGAAGTCTTTGGTGACTTGAAACGCTTGCGCCATCAACGCGGGATCAATGCCGTGGTTCTTGATGTAGAAGAAGCCAGACCCCGTCGCTGCGCTGTGGATGTTGCGCGCGACTTTGGCAAGGTCTGTGCCATCCATCGCGCTTGAAATGTCGATGACAGGGATTTCACTGATGGTTTTGGCGGCGGCGAAGTCTTGAGACGTCATAGTGCTGCTTTCATAGAAAATCTGGTTGGATCGTGCCCGCGCGCGCGAATTCGATCAAGGTGAGAATGTCGGTAACAGGAAGACCAGCTTGCTGAGCCAGCGCAGCTTTGTAAGGAGGCAGATTGGTGCATTCCAATAAGACATGACGATGCTTTGGCGTAAGATATTTGCTGACATGCGCGACGATTTCAGCGCCGGCAAGATCAGCATCGAGATGGGTGAGATTGTTGGAAATAACCTGGCGTAAATGACAGGTTATAGGCAGGCCAAGAATGCTGCTTGCATAGGCTTTGTGTTGGCCAAGATGGGATACGTTTAAGCTATCCGCATCAAACGTGAGAATAAGAAGTTCCTCAGGCGAATAGCTTTGTGAGAGCGTCTCAAGCGCTACTAAAGACGAACTAATGAAAGGCTTATATGTCTGCGACGCAAGGTGGTTTTGCCAGTAGGCAAGAAAGCCACAGGAGGTGACGATTACCTCACCTTTCGCAGATCCAAGCACCGTTTCAAATGGGGCAATATCAATCTGATCTGGCGTGTCAGTGACGACTTTCGCAACTGTTGCAGCCTTAACGCGGATGATCTCGATATTATCGCGATACGTCGCGCGCGATCCCACATCCCCCGCAATTCGCGGGAAGTCCGTGTCGAGCTGTAGGACCGTTACCGCTGGTGGCATCGCTATTGTCGGATGTTGTTGGGCAGCCATGTGGCAAGCTCTGGGAAGGCGACAAGGATGATCACCATCAGCAGCATTAGCCCGACCATTGGGATCGCGGTTTTGGAGATGTAGCCGATCTCGTGTTTCGTCATGCCTTGCAACACAAAGAGGTTAAACCCGATGGGCGGTGTTACTTGCGCCATTTCAACCACAACCACGATGAAGATACCAAACCAGATCACGTCGATACCGGCTTGGCGGATCATCGGTTCTACAATGGCCATGGTCAGAACGACGGATGAGATGCCATCAAGGAACATGCCAAGGATGATGTAGAAAACCGTGAGTGCCGCGATCAGCGTGATAGGCGAGAGCTGCATTTGATCAATCCACGCAGCCAAAGCGCGGGGCAAACCTGTGAAACCCATGGACAGCGATAGGAACGCAGCGCCCATCAGGATCAGCGCGATCATTGCAGAGGTGCGTGTGGCGCCCATGAGGCTTTCGAGGAAGACAGAGGGCGAGAGCGAGCGCTGGAATGCTGCGAGGGTGAGGGAGCCGAGAACACCGACCGCTGCCGCTTCAGTCGCGGTGGCCCAGCCGAAATACATCGATCCAATGACTGCGAAGACAAGCAACAGGACGGGGATCAAAAAGCGGCTTTCTGCCAGCATCTTGGCAAAGCTCATCGAGGGTTCCGGTTCTGGTCGTTGCTCGGGGCGAAAGAAGTGCCATGCCATGATGTAGGCCATGAATAGGCTCGCAAGAACGAGGCCCGGAATGATGCCTGCCATGAACAGTTTGATGATGCTTTCATTGATCGACACGCCATAAACGATAAGGGTCAGTGAGGGTGGGATCATCAAACCCAAAGTGGCCGCACCAGCGAGTGTGCCGATGATCATATACTCAGGATAGCCACGCGCGCGCAGCTCTGGGATCGACATTTTGCCGACCGTCGTCAGCGTCGCGGCGGAAGAGCCGGAAACAGCCGCGAAGATCGTGCAGCCCGCGATATTTGTATGTAGCAAACCGCCCGGCAACCAGCGCATCCAAGGGGCTAACCCGCGAAACATGTCTTGCGATAATCGGGTACGATAGAGGATTTCCCCCATCCAGATGAACAACGGCAGTGCCGTCAATGTCCATGAACTGGAGCTGGTCCAGATCGTGGTGATCATCGCATCGCCCGCGGGGCGTATGGTGAACATTTCCATGCCCACCCAAGCGACGCCCATTAGGGCAAGACCGATCCAAATAGACGACCCGAGAAGTGTGAAAAGAACGAAGAGAAAGACGATTGTTGCATAGGCTTCGGTCATTCGACTGTCTCCGATTGAATGGGGTTTTTACCAGTGACAAGCAAACGGCTCAGCGTGTCCCAAAGGGCGATCGCCAAAAGGATTGTGCCGATGGACATCGCAAGTTGCGGAATCCATATAGGGGTATAAACGAGCGTGGACCCACCCTCCAAAGCACCCGAAAAATCAAGTTGGAAAAGCTTTACCAGCCATTCAGGGATCTGGTCTTGCCCTTGTGTGCGATCATTTAGCATTTCGGAGAAGGCGTTCGCTTTGATGGCGAAACGCGCGAAATATGTGGCGATCACGGCGGCTGCGAACACCGCGAAGATATCGAGCCATTTTTTCAAAAAAGCGGTTGAATTCAAGATGATCGAGACGCGGATATGCGCGCCGCGCATCATCGCGTGACATAGCGCAAAAAATGATGTCGCGGCCATCGCGTAGCCCGCAAATTCTGTGGTGCCGGGCAGGGCGACGCCTGTCCAACGCGCCGCCATTTGGGCCACGATAAGCAAAAGGATTGTCACCATAAAACATGCTGCGATCACGCCACTTGCAAAGTAAACGCCATCCAAGATGCGCCAGATCGGGCGTAACAGCCGTTCAAACCGTGGACCTGCGATATAGCAAAGTACAGCGATCAAGCTGGGAAGAACGAAAAGCCAAACCCAGAGGGGAAGGCCCATGACGGGCGACCAGTCGCGCATTGTGAATGTCTCGGTGTTGGGTAAAAAGGGGCAAGCCTAAGCGTGATGCAAAGGCTTGCCGATACGCTTAGTTTGCGTTGTATGCCTCGAGGATCGCCTGACCCGCGTCGCCTGTTGTTTCGAGCCACTCTGCTGTCATCTTCGCGCCAATCGCTTCAAGTTCTGCAAGGAACTCTGGGCCTGCATCTTCAACGTTCATGCCGTTTTTGGCCAGCTCGTCAAAGTAGAAGTTTGACAGCTCTGCGGATTTCGCGGCACAGCTTGCTGCGGTTTCGTCAGCGGCTTTTTGAACACCCGCTTGTACCTCTGCGTCGAGCGCGTCCCAGGCTTGTGTGTTCACCATCACATAGTTGCGTGGCAGCCATGCGTTGACCTTGTAGTAGTGGGACAGGTGCTCCCAGACTTTGCGGTCGTAGCCTGTGGAACCAGATGAAATGAACGCAGACGCAACGCCCGTAGCAAGCGCTTGGCTGAGCTCAGCCGCTTCGATCTGTACTGGGATCATGCCCAACTCTTCCGCGAAGGTCGCTGTTGCAGAGTTGTATGAGCGGAACTTGATGCCTTGCGTGTCGGCTGATGTCTTAACTTCTTTGTTGAAGTAGAAACCCTGGCCTGGCCAGGGGCATGTATAAAGCGCCACAAGGTTTTGATCCGCAAGCTGTGCGTTCACTGCGTTTTTCGCAGCTGCCCAAAGCTTGGCATTGTCTTCATACGTTGTTGCGATGAATGGAACATTGTCCCAACCAAGCAGAGGGGCTTCGTTCGCGTGTGCGGACATGAAACGCTCGCCGATTGGCACTTGGCCGGTTTGGACTGCGCGTTTGATATCGCCGCCACCAAAGAGCGAACCGCCCGCGTGAACCGTAATGTCGATAGCGCCGCCTGTGTGCTCGCGCACTTTGTCAGCAAAGACCACACCATGCTCGGAGTGAAAGTTCGTCGCGGCATAGGCCATCGGCATATCCCACTTTTGCGCGTGGCCGTCAGCGAAAGCTGTGCTTGCTGCCATTGCGCCGACAAGCGCCGTGACTGTGAATTTTGCTAAAGTCATAATGTCCTCCCAGACGTTTTGTAGGTCCTTGCGTATTTCCGCGGATCAAATGGTGCCAAATCAATGTTTGGCTTTTTACCATTAATGAGATCAGCGATGATCCGACCCGTTTTTGCACCACCTGTCAAGCCAACGTGTTGATGTCCAAAGGCCGAATAGCTTTTGCCGTGCCTATCGTTGGCGCCGATCAATGGCAGGCTATCGGCCGGGGCAGGGCGGTGACCCATCCATTCCACAATGCTGTCGTAGGTTACGTCAGGCAACAGCACGTCAATCTGACGTTTTAGGAGATCAAGAGGGCCTTTACTTGGACCAGCTTCAAGCCCGCCAAACTCAATCACGCCAGCGGCGCGCAGGCGTCCCTCCATCGGGGTCAGCACGAATTTACCGCTGGCGATCATCATCGGATTTTTGGGCATTTGTGAGGGGTTGATAAGTTCGATGTGATAGCCGCGTTCGCTCTCAAACGGGACTTTGACACCCAGCTTATGGGCGACCTCTTTCGACCAAGGACCGAGTGCGAAAACAATGCGATCCGCAGTCAAGCGTCCGTCAGAGGTGTGCAAAGCGACAATCGTGTCGCCCGCCATCTCCAGATCATTGATCGTCGCAATCTGGAGCGTGCCACCCTCCGACACAAAGTGATCCGCGAGCGCTGTCACATAGGCACCGGGGTCCAAAATACGTCCATGGTTCTTGCAGCGCACAACGGTTTCAAAAGCCTCGCCAAAAGCGGGGTCTTCTTTGGCGTAGTCTTTACCAGAGACGACCTCATAGGTGACACCCGCCGCGTCGCGTTTGCCCCAACCATAGCTGTCAGCGAGGTAGTCCGCATGGGTTTGATAGCCAAAGCAATAGTCCTCGGAGCCTATGAATCGCTCTGCTGGTGTGCCTTTGGCTAGGGCCATGTGTTGATCATAGGTATCGTGCAAAAGTGCGGACATAGCGTTGGCGTAAACATCTACATGCGCGTCGTTTGCGTGGCGCATATACTTGGCAAGGAAGGGCAGCAGTTTCGGCAAATAGCTCCAACGCAGAAACAGCGGAGAGTCTCGCCGCATTAACATGCCTGGCGCGGCTTTGAACAGGCTGGGCGTGGTGACGGGAACAACGGCACCCGCCGCAAGCACACCTGCATTGCCGTGGCTGGTTCCGCTTGCTGGTCCTGTACGATCCACAAGCGTAACGCTGTGACCTGCGCGTTGTAACCAGATCGCGGTGGAGACTCCGACGATCCCTGCTCCGGCAACCAAGATTTGCATGACTTTATTCCTCTCGTTGACGCAACAGGATCACGTTTTATAAGCCGCGCACAAGCCATTCTCCTTGGTTCCTGCAACAAAATAAAAAACTTTACTGACTAGTTACCATTTAGGAATCATACAGATGCTTCAGGAACGTATTGAGGGCAAATGCCAACGCCGCCACAAACCGCGTCTTTTCTAGCGAAAGGAAGGGTATAGACGAGTTTGGTACGACAATTGTGATCACCGAGTAGAACGCAAACTTTGCGATGACGCTTGCAGAGCGGCTCTACTTGCTAGAATCCGGCAAAATCAAGTGAACGGTACCGTAGAAGAACTGCGCGATAATCCCAAGCTGACAGAGGCCTATTTTGGCCACTAATGGGTCCCGATTCTAACCGCGCACAAGCGTCATTTTGGGGTCATAAAGCGCTGGATCAACAACCGTTGCATCGATCATCTCACCCAAGATATCAATCTTGATAGCAGTACCAACAGGCGCGAAAGCAGGCTCGACAAAGGCGTAAGCGAGGTTCTTTTGAACGCGGTAGCCGTAGCCGCCAGAGGTAACAGTTCCAACAACTGCGTCCCTATCCATAACTGATGCACCACCATGTGCGGGGGCGTGATCCTTGTCCAATACCATCGTGATCAAACGTTTGCTGGCACCCGTTTCAACACGCTTCGCAAGCGCCGCTTTGCCCACGAAATTTGCCTTGTCCATCTGCACGAAGCGATCCAAACCAGTCTCGAATGGGTCGAACTCTGTCAGGATGTCTGCCTTCCAATGCAAATACCCTTTTTCCAGTCGCATGGACTCCACCGCGAGTGCACCGAACAGGCGCAAGCCATGGGTTTCGCCCGCCGCCTTCAGCGCTGTGTAGGCCGCATAAAGCGAGGCGTTCGGTACGTGGATTTCATAGGCGTGTTCACCAGAAAAACTGACTGACATAACTGTCGCGGGTGCAAAGCCGATAAAGCACTCGCGCACGGACAACCACGGAAAGCCTTCCTTGGACCAGTCTTCGCGGCTGACCATTTGCATCACCGCACGCGCCTTTGGTCCTGCGAGAACAAGAATGGTTTGATCATTCGTGAGCGATTTGATCTGCACGTCTTCATCGGCACCAACATGCTGGCTGAGCCAATCCATATCATGAAATTCAGACGCGGCGGCAGAGCCGTACCAAATGCGCGCGGGTCCGCGATCGCTTGCTGGGATGTTCGCAATCGTCGCTTCCGCTTTCAGCATACCCTGATCATTGAGAAGATAGGCCAGACCCACGCGGCGCTGTTTGCGTGGCAAGCGTCCACAGATCATCCGATCAAGAAAGCCAGTGGCATCTTCACCCCTGATCTCGAACCGGTTGAAGCCGTTGACTTCGCATAGGCCGACCGCGTTTTGCACCGCATCAATTTCAGCCCCAACAATGGGGAAACTTTCGTCATAGTGGAAGCCATGCGTGACGTGGAAATCTGGCGTAGGCTTCATAAACTCGACGCGTTCCCATCCATTGACGATTGTAAATTCGGCGCCTGCTGCTTCTAGTACAGGGGTCAGTGGCGTGGTCTTTGCCATACGTCCTGCGGGGCGATGCTCATTGGGGAAGTGAAAGCGGAACTCGTTTTGATAATCTTCAATCGCCTTCAACGCAGTCAGCTCAACATTCGTATGCCCCGTGAAGCGGCGCGGATCGATGCACCAGGTGTCATACTGCGCCTCGCCATGCACGATTTGCTGGGCGAGTAACCACCCATGTCCGCCGCCTTCACCAACACCCGCGCGCAGGCCGATGATGCAGAACGCATTGCGCTTGCCGGGGATCTGACCGACCAAAGGCGCGCCATCAATCGTGTAGGTGATCGGGCCGTTAACGACCCGCTTAATGCCCACTTCGGTCAGCGCTGGCATACGTTCAAACGCGCCCTCTAGCACGTCCATGACGCGGTCCAGATCATCGGGGCAAAGATCATTGGCAAAGCTTGGACTGATCCCGTCCATACCCCATGTTTTGCAATCTTGCTCATAAAACCCAATGAGCAAGCCGTTCTTTTCCTGACGCGAATAGTAGTCCGAAATCGGGCACCGCAGCAGGGGCATGCGGTGGCCTGCCTCCACAATCGCGGGGATGTCTTCAGTGATGAAATACTGATGCTCCATCGACGTCACAGGATGATGCACACCCATCATCGCGCCCACTTCGTTCACACGGTAACCACAGGCGTTGACTACAATATCTGCGTCAATGCTGCCTTTGTCGGTCTCCACCTTCCAAGTCTCATCCTTGTGCTGGGTAAGCGCGGTCACGTTGGTGTGGCGATACACTTCTGCGCCCGCCTTGCGCGCATGAAACGCCAGTGCTTGGCACAGTTGCGCGGGATCAATGTCGCCGTCTTCTCCGTCCCAAAGACCGCCCAATAAATTATCCGTCGAAATCAACGGATGTCGCCGTGCGCATTCTTCCGCATCGAGCACTTCGTATTCCACACCCATCCCCCGCGCCATGGAGGCGAAGTGACGATACCCCTGCATTTGTTCTTCGGTATTTGCCAAACGAATGCCGCCATCGCCGTGGTGATATCCAACAGGATACTCAGGATCATCGCGCAGCTTCTTATAAAGTGCGACGGAATGGGATTTAAGGCCAACCATCGTCTGGTTCATGCCAAAATTAGTGACCTGCGCCGCGGAATGCCATGTGGTGCCAGAGGTCAGCTCATCACGCTCAATAAGAACAACGTCGCTCCAACCCTCTTGGGTCAGATGATAAAGCGTAGAGCAGCCGGCAATGCCGCCACCAATAACAACGACGCGCGTTCGTGTTTTCATGATAGGTCCCTTTGGTTCATACGTGTGACTGAAGGAATTTATGAGCATGGGAAGATTTAGAAATCAATGCTGATCGTAATCCACAATAACCTTTTGAGTAAGCGCAAACGATTGGCACGACAGCACGAACCCTTGCTCCACCTCGTAGTCCTCTAACGCATGGTTCGCGACCATCTCGACTTCGCCCTCGATCACCTTGCATTTACAGGTGGAACACACGCCCGCTTTGCAGGCAAATGGTGCGTCTAATCCACCTGCGAGCGCCGCTTCCAGCACGGTTTGATTTTTAGCCATGTCCACCGTGCGCCCCGTGCCATCGATGATCACTACTGCCTCTGCAGGTTTGGTAGTCTCTACGGCTTGCGTTTTACGCTGGGGCAGGCGGCCCGGCTGAGAGGAGGCGAACAGCTCAAACTTGATTTGCTCCTCGCTCAACCCGTGATCTTTCAAAGCGACAGCGATCCCCAACATCATCGGTTCTGGTCCGCAGATGAACGCGGTATCAACGCTTTTGATATCGATCCAATTGGCAAAAAGTGCCGCACACTTTGCTTCGTCTACGCGGCCCTTGAACAGCTCGATATCCTGCGCATCGCTTTCCAGAATATGGATCACATTCAAACGACCCATATGGTTGTTCTTGAGGTCTTCGAGTTCTTCGCGAAACATAATCGTGTTCACGCCGCGATTGGCATAAACCAGCGTAAACCGGCTGTCGGGTTCGCGTGCGAGGGTGGTTTTGATGATCGACAGAACTGGCGTAATACCAGAACCACCCGCGAAACCCAGATAGTTTTTGGGCTGATTAGGGTCTATATCTGTGTAAAATTTTCCCATCGGCGGCATCGCATCCAGCACCATGCCCGGGGCGAGATTTTCGTTGGCCCATGTAGAGAAGGCACCGCCATCCACCTTCTTGATCCCGACCTGCAAGATGCCATCGTCTTTGCCCGCGCAGATTGAATAGGAACGGCGAATTTCCGTGCCCTCGATCTCTTGCTTGAACGTCAGATACTGGCCTTGGATGAAGTCGAAATCAGTATCATTCGCAGGTTCGAGCGAGACGACAACAGCGTCGCGAATGGTCTTGCGAACCTCGGTGACTTTAAGCGGATGAAAGCGCGCCATTCTTAAGCTCCCTTCAGATACATTTGAAATAATCGAACGGCTCAAGGCAGTCCAAACAGCGCCATTGTGCCTTGCAAGGGGTAGAACCGAACTGCGAAATTCGGTCCAGATTTTCGGATTTGCAACGTGGGCAGCGCACAGGTCCACCGGCAGCGCGGGGCGGTGCTATACCGTAGTCTTCCAGCTTGGCGCGACCTTTGTCAGACAGCCAATCCGTGGTCCAAGGCGGCGAGATTTGCGTCTTGATCCGTGTCTTTTCAATCCCGCGATCGATCATCGCTGTTTCGATATCCATTGAGATCACAGAGGTCGCAGGGCAACCCGAATAGGTCGGCGTCACGGCGACCTCAAGCGTGTCGCCGTCCCACGCAACACCGCGCACAATACCAAGATCAACCACAGATATCGCAGGGATCTCAGGGTCCGGCACTTGGTCCAACCAGTCCCAAATCTGCGCGATCCCTGGTTTCATACTACCAGCTTGCCCCAGGATAGGCGCGTTGCAACCACTGCATTTGCGTTAGGATATGGCCCAAATGTTCTGTGTGCTGAAAGCCGCTTTTGCCGCCTTTATGCGCGAAAGTGCTGTCGGGAATAGTCAGCGTCGCGTCCGCCATAACAGCGCCGACATGTGCGTCAAATGCGATCCGAAGCTGGTTTAAGTCAGGTGCAATCCCTGTGCTCCGCATCTCTGTATCAACATCATCAGACGCGAACATTTCACCGACATAGGGCCACATCAAATTGAGCGCATCTTGCATGCGCGCGTGGCTTTCCGCCGTGCCATCCCCCAGCCCAATCACAGTGTCGCCAGAGCGTTCCACATGATAATGCACCTCTTTGACAGCCTTCGCAGCAATCTCCGCAACGCGCGGTTCAGACGAAGCCGTCAAGCCTTTGAGCATTTCCAAATGAAACGCATCAAACAGAAACTGACGCATCAGCGTTTGACCGAAATCGCCATTGGGTTTCTCGACCATCAACACATTGCGAAAGTCCCAAGCGTCGCGTAGCATCGCCAGATCATCGGGTGTGCGTCCTTTACCCTCAACCTCCGCCGCAAGGCCAAGCCACATTTGCGTCTGCCCAATCAAGTCCAGCGCAGTGTTCGCAAGCGCGATATCTTCCTCGATCACCGGCGCATGACCGCACCATTCAGAGACACGATGTCCAAGGATCAACGTGTTGTCGCCCATGCGCAGCAGGAACTCAAAATAAGCAGACATTACATTGCGCCCACTTCGTCAGGGATATCAAAGAAGGTCGGGTGCCGGTAGACTTTACTCTCAGAAGGTTCGTAAAGCGGACCTTTTTCTGAGGGTGACGAGGCTGCGATGTGGCGCGCTGCCACGACCCAAATGCTCACACCTTCATTGCGCCGCGTATAGACGTCGCGCGCGTTCTTGATCGCACTTTCTTCGTCAGCGGCATGTAGGCTGCCAACGTGTCGATGGCTCATCCCGTGTTGTCCACGGATAAACACTTCCCAAAGGGGCCATTCGTTTTTCATCACACTACTCCGCTGCTATTTCGCATCTGGGCCATGCAGATTGATCGACCGCATCCCAACCAAAGGCATGATTGGATGAGCCTTGTTCTTGTAAATGCGCAATGTGCTCCACGGCCTCGTCCAGTGTTGGGATGTGATCATCCTCAACCGACCACATCACAAAATGATGTCGCGTCATGTTCTCAAACCACGCGGGGCGCTTTTCGTAGAACTTGGCATGGATCGTGTTGAACACGTAATTCCCGAGCGACGTGACATCCTCCCAAACTGACATGTTCGCGATCATCTGCTCATCACCCGGCACATCCAGATCCGTCGCATTGCCGCTGTCAGATTTCATCCGCCACACGTAACCATGCGAGCGTTCCGCAAGCGCATTTATTTTATCAAGATTATCCATGAAACCCGCCATGCGCGGATCATCTAGCGGGTACAGCGCGTATCCTACATTGAGTTCAGCCAACTTCATTTATTCAGCAGCCATTCTCGCGGCGCGCTTTTTCTCAGCATGAGCCATCAAGCCGTCACGCACCCATGCCCCATCGTTCCACGCTTTGTTACGCGCAGCGAGGCGTTCTTTGTTGCACGGGCCGTTGCCGCGCAGCACATCGAAAAATTCGTCCCAATTGGGGCCGGTGAAATCATAACCGCCCTTCTCGCCGTTCCATTTCAAGTCAGGATCAGGCACGGTCAGACCAAGGTATTCCGCTTGCGGCACAGTCTGATCTACAAACTTCTGACGCAGCTCATCATTGCCGTTCATCTTAATTTTCCACGACATGCTTTGTTCGGAATGCACGCTTTCAGCGTCAGAGGGACCGAACATCATCAAAGACGGGAACCACATACGGTTCAGAGCGTCCTGAGCCATGCGTTTCTGCGCGTCCGTGCCCTTCGCCATCTTCATCATGATGTCGTAACCTTGACGCTGATGAAAACTCTCTTCCTTACAAATGCGGATCATCGAGCGGGAATAAGGACCATAAGAAGTGCGCTGCAAAGGCACCTGATTCATGATCGCAGCACCATCCACAAGCCAGCCAACAGCGCCCATATCCGCCCATGTCAGGGTCGGATAATTGAAAATAGAGGAATATTTCATCCGCCCATCGAGCAACATTTCCGTCAGCTCATCGCGGGTCACGCCCAGCGTTTCAGCAGCGCAATAAAGATAGAGACCATGGCCCGCCTCGTCCTGCACTTTCGCGAGCAGAATGGCTTTGCGTTCCAGCGTCGGTGCGCGTGTAATCCAGTTGCCTTCGGGCAATTGACCAACAATTTCAGAATGCGCGTGCTGACCAATTTGGCGGATCAGCGTTTTGCGGTAGCCCTCTGGCATCCAATCTTTCGGCTCAATCTTTTCACCCGCATCAATGCGCGCTTGAAAGGCGGCGAGCTGTTCAGGATCGTCCTGCGTCGCTTCGGATTTAATCATCTGTGCGTACATTTTATTATACCCTTTCCAGAATTATCGCCGCGCCTTGGCCAACGCCAACACACATCGTGCACAGCGCATACCGACCACCTGTGCGTTTCAATTGATGCGCCGCCGTTAGAACCAAACGCGCGCCGGACATGCCCAGCGGGTGACCGAGCGCAATCGCGCCGCCTTGCGGGTTCACGCGCGGATCATCATCCGCAACACCAAGAGAACGCAGCGTCGCAAGACCTTGGCTGGCGAAAGCTTCGTTCAATTCGATCACATCCATCTGATTCATACTTAGCCCTACCCGTGCGAGCACTTTCTGAGTGGCCGGAGTCGGACCAATGCCCATGATGCGCGGCGCAACACCCGCAGAGGACATGCCGACAATCCGCACCATCGGCGTCAGTGAATTCTTATAAAGCGCCTTATCAGAACCTATGAGAAGCGCCGCCGCCCCATCATTCACACCGCTCGCGTTACCAGCAGTGACCGTCATATCAGGGCCATTGATCCCGCGCAGCTTCGCTAGCTTTTCAGCCGTTGTGCCAGCACGGGGATGTTCGTCTGTGTCAAAGACAATCGGATCGCCTTTGCGCTGGGGGACATGCACTGGAACAATCTCGTCCGCAAATAGATTCGCTTCATGTGCTGCCACAAATTTTTCTTGGGAGCGTTGCGCAAACGCGTCTTGATCAGCACGATTGATCCCATAGTCCGCCGCAACATTGTCAGCGGTTTCGGGCATGGAATCGACACCATACGCCTCTTTCATTTTGCGATTGATGAAGCGCCAGCCGATTGTCGTATCAAACACCTCATTTGCGCGTGTGAATGCGGCTGTTGCTTTGGGCATCACAAAGGGGGCGCGGCTCATGCTCTCAACACCGCCGGCTATGGTTAAATCGTAGTCACCGGCCTTGATCCCCCGCGCAGCGAAACCGACCGCATCCATTCCAGACGCGCAGAGCCGGTTGATCGTCGTTCCAGGCACATCAATCGGCAAACCCGCAAGCAACGCCGCCATACGCGCAACATTGCGATTGTCTTCGCCCGCCTGATTGGCAGAGCCATAAATGACCTCATCCACCTTTGACCAATCAACACCCGTGTTGCGCGCCATCAAAGCCGCAATTGGCAAAGCGGCAAGATCATCAGTGCGAATAGACGACAGAGCACCGCCATACCGCCCAATCGGTGTGCGCACGCCATCGCAAATAAAGGCTTCCATGAAGACGATCTCCCTAATCTTGACCTTTAGGATATCGGCATTCGGGAGAGTCGCGCAAGCATAAGTTACAAAAATTGCCATTTTTTGGAAAATTCGTAACGTTTGTGGAAAAGTCTAATGGCAAATCCCAACAACCCGTTTAGGATAGGGCCATAGCGGGGCCCCAAATGCAGGAGAGTGACATGCTAAAGCCGATCCACGATTGGGACGATGCGTTCGCAAACATGGCCTATATTCCAGGCTCCGAAAGCCTGCCACAGATATGGACGGATAGCGCCGCTGCCTATCACACAAGCGGTGTTAAGATTGAGCACGACATTCCCTACGGCGATCACCCAAGAGAACGGTTCGATCTAATTTGGCCTGACGAGACGCCGAAAGGGTTGGTGATCTTTGTGCATGGCGGTTATTGGATGCGCCTTGATAAAGCCTACTGGAGCCATCTTGCAGAAGGCGCGCGCGACAATGGATGGGCCGTGTGCATGCCCAGTTATACCCTCGCGCCAGAAGCTCGTATCCACGAAATCACTGCGCAAATCGGACGTGCGGTCACTCAGGCTGCAACGCATGTGGAGGGTCCAATTCGTATCACGGGCCATTCTGCCGGCGGCCACCTCGCAACGCGTATGATGTGCGATGATAGTCCTCTGAGCGCGGCAACTTTGGCGCGTGTGATCTCTGTGTTCTCGATAAGCGGCGTGCATGATTTGCGCCCCTTGCTGCACACCAAGCTAAACGAAACATTGCGCCTTGATGAAGCAGAAGCCTATGTCGAAAGTCCTGTCCTACACCGTCCCGCGGGCACGATTCCATATAGGTCTTGGGTGGGCGGTGGTGAGCGCCCCGAGTTCATCCGCCAAACCCAACTCATCGCGCAGATCTGGGCGGGCTTAGACGTCAAAACTCAAAGCACTGTTGACGCACAGCACGATCATTTCACGGTGCTTGACGGGCTGTGCTTGCCAGAGAGTGAAATCACGCGTGCGCTCCTGGGGTAACCGCGCAACAAATTACATAATCATCATTATGCCACATTTTTCTGCAGCGAGGTGCGTGCTTGTAAAAAGCCATGTTCACTCGGTCTCGCATACAGCACAATCGCGTCACCATAGTAGATGACAAAATCGACATAGATATGTGCCGCGATGATGCCGTGGATGAAATCTATCTTGATTTCTGGTACGAGACTGAGCTTGGCGCTTTGAAAACATTCTAAACACCCAAGATCTTTAGGTCACCGCGCGGCGTTCTTTGAACTTGGGCTGATCCCACTCACGCGTCTCCATTACGTCACGCAGTTGAGCTATTGAATCCCAGATATCAATGTAGCGCACATAGGGGGCTGCAAAGCCAAAGCGTAGGATGTCGGGCGCGCGGAAATCGCCTACGATACCACGTGCGATAACAGCCTGCATGATCGCGTATCCTTCTTCATGGGTCAGCGAGACCTGAGAGCCGCGATGCTCAGCCTCTTTAGGGCTGGCAAGCTCAAAATTCATACCGCCTAGTTCTTGCTCGACCAAGGCGATGAACAAATCCCCCAGCGCCATATTTTTTTGACGCAACACGTTCATGTCGACGTCCTCAAACACTTTCAGCGCAGTTTCTAGCGCAAGTGTGGCAAGCTGGGAGGCTGTGCCCGTCAACATCTGATCAATTGTTGGATGCGGTTTATACTCTTGCGTGAACGCGAAAGGTTCAGCGTGGCCATGCCAACCACGAAGGGGCTGATCCATCGCTTCAAAATGGCGCCGTGCGACGAAGACAAACGCAGGCGCGCCAGGGCCGCCATTGAGATATTTGTACCCACAACCAACTGCGAAATCGGCGTTACAGTCGTTTAGTTGTACGGGCAGACATCCAGCAGAATGCGCTAGATCCCAGATCACCAAGCCGCCAAGATCCTGCGTTTGTTTGGTGATGTCCTGCATGTCGTAAATGCTGCCAGTTTTGTAGTGAACATGCGTCAATTGGACGAGTGCGAGGTTGTCACCAGCGGCGTTAATCGCCGCTTCGACGTCTTCGGGCATGACGCAGCGCAGCTCACAACCCATAAGGTCCGCAACCTCTTGGTTGATGTAGACATCCGTCGGGAAGTTGCCGATTTCAGAGACGATGATCTTGCGATCCCTGCGTATACGCAAAGCGCCAACCAGCAGCTTGAACAAGTTCACAGAAATGGAATCGCACACGATGACTTCGTCGTCATCCGCGCCCAAAATACGCGCAATCGCAGCGCCAGCGCGTTGCGGGGCAGGATACCAATCCGCATCGTTCCAACTGCGGATCAACCCTTGGCCCCATTCCTTTTTCACAGCGACCTCAAGACGTTCCATCACACCCAGCGGCAGCGCACCAAGGGAGTTACCGTCGAGGTAAATATCGCCTTCCGGCAATTCAAAACGCTCACGCAGATGGGCAATCGGATCAGCACCATCCATTTTGATCGTGTCCTCGCGGGTAATTTTTCCTACAGGTGCAGTCATTTTTCTATTCCTGATGTTCGACAATTTGTGTTGGGCTTGCACGATTTCCGCTGAATGCCATACGTTCTTGATAAGCATATAGTTGTTCAAGCTTCCAGGGCCAACTTCGCAGCCCCAGCTACTGGATTTCACCCAGACCCACTAGTTTGTTGCGAACTTAAGGATCCGATGACCTCAGAAAGCGTTGCCCAACCAAAGAGAAAACCGTTCAATAAGGTCGATGTCGGCGCAGGTTCATATGAACGATCTTCTGAATTAAAAACTAGACGACATAGATCACAGAGAACGCCGACTGACGTGTGACTTTTACTCAAAGCTATAGCCTGAAGTTGATTACTTGAGTGTTGCAGCTCGCTCTACGAACGCAACAAAGGAATGCAATGTCACGTCTCATCCGCATTATGTATAGCAGCGCCGCTACGACCCCTTTCGGCCATGATGAGCTACTGACGCTTCTAGGAAAATCACTCATCAAAAACGCTGATCTATAAATTAGCGGAATGCTATTACATATTGATGGCAGTTTTCCGCAGGTTATCGAGGTCGCAAAGTTGAGGTCGATGAACTATTCGAGAAAATCGCAGTTGACCATCGTCACGGAAACATCGTCACAATCGTGCGGGAAATCATCCCTAAAAGGGCCTTCGAAGATTGGAGCAAGAGGTTTACCGAAATAAGTCTCGATGGCCTGGAACAGATAACAGACTAGAGCGATTTTCTATCTAATCCAGAAGCGTTGCACGCCTTGGTTCCTGGACGCGCCCAGAAATTTCTGAAAGTTTCTAAAGATGGTCATTGGAGAAGCAGAACACTCATATGACCTCGCTGATTGAACATCTGCCGTTGTTGAAGCAGGCAAAGAAATTCTGGAAGCATAATCCAGTGTGGATGCCCGAGATTGAGCAGGATTGCGTGCTAAAAGGCAGGGGGCGTTGCACGATTGTGACTACGATGAAGAACGAGGGTCCGTTCATCTTGGAGTGGTTCGCTTATCATCGTGCGATCGGGTATGACGACATCATTGTTTACACCAACGATTGTATCAATGGCACCGACACGATGCTGCAAATGCCGGAACGTAAAGGCATCTGCCAATGGCGCGAGAACCGGTTTCGCGAAATGGATTTGAAGCCGCAGTACGCAGCGCTTCAATCGGTGGAAGAAGAAGACGTCATTCAGAACGCCAAGTGGGCGACCTTTATTGGCGTGGATGAGTTCGTGAATATTAAGGCCGGCGATGGGATTTTGGACGCGCTTTTCGCTGCTGTGTCGGACGCCAATATGATCGCGATGACATGGCGTTTGTTCGGCAATGGCGATGTACATGATTATGTGGACGGGCCGATCACCGAACAGTTCCTGCGCTGCGCTCCCGAGTTTGTGCGCAAGCCACATCAGGTGTGGGGTTTTAAGACGCTGTTCCAGAATATCGGGCTGTTTAAGAAGCTGGGCGTGCATCGACCCAAGGGTCTGAACCCGCAGCTTTGGGAAGACATCAATTGGGTCAATGGCTCTGGCAACCCTTTGCCACGCAAGATGTTTAGCAATGGCTGGCGTTCGACGATTGAAACCTATGGCTATGACCCGGTGCAGCTCAATCACTACGCTGTGCGCTCTGCCGAGAGCTTTCTGGTTAAGTGGGATCGTGGTTTTTGTGAACCACTTGGATCGTGATCAGGGGCTCGACTATTGGTTTCGCATGAACAACAATTATGAGGAAAAGACTTCGATCATGTTGCGCCTTCCTATGATGAAAGAAGAGCTGGCGAAGTTGATGAGCGATTCAGAGATTGCGGCCGTGCATGAACATTCGGGCGCTTGTTACCTCGCTAAGATTGATGAGTTGAAAGCCACGGAGAACTACTCGAAGTTCTTCGCAGAACTCACAAGCGAGCGTCAGGAAAAACTGGCGCGCTTGCATCTGCATTTCGGATCAAACGTGTTTCTGTCAAGGCCAACGGTAATGCCCGACGAAATAGTCGCGAAAGAGATCGAGGACGAGTGGTTCTTTACTGTCGAGCTAGAGGGCGAAACAGTGCATTAAAGCTGATGCAGGGTCAGCCAATCCGCCACAAGAGCAGGGGTATCGGCACCTTCGATTTCGATGCTGAGCCCATGCATCTGTAAGATCGCAGAGTCGCCTTTAGGCATTGCAGATTTTAGCACAAAATTTCCCCGAATACGACTGCCTCCCGGAACTGGCGCGAGGAAGCGGATCTTTTCAAACCCGTAATTAACAGAGGCAGTTTGACCTTCAATCCCCTGCATCACTTCATAGGCAAATGCGCTTGCCATCGAGAGAGTTAAATAACCATGTGCAATGGTGCCGTCGAAGGGCGTTTCCGCCGCTGTGCGGTCCGGATCGAGGTGAATGAATTGATGATCCTCTGTCACATTGGCGAAGGCAGTGATGCGAGCTTGATCCATCTCTATCCAGCGAGAGGGTGGCAAAGGCTTGCCTATGCAAGGGGTTAGTTTTTCACAGATGTTGTTCGCTCTATTCATGCCAACAGTCTAGCGATCTGCTTGACAGGTTCAAGCAAAGGGAGCCATTTGACAAAAAGGAGAGTCCCATGAGCGATCTGCTGTTCCCCGCGCCACCTGTTCACACAATTCCTGTTGAAGGCGAAAGTGCGGCGTTCCCGATTCATCGGATTTTTTGCGTGGGGCGCAATTATGCCGCCCACGCTGCCGAAATGGGCAATACTCCTGATTACGAAGCACCGTTTTATTTCACTAAGTCGCCTGCGCATGCGATCGACAGTGGTGCGCGCATTCCTTATCCGCTGGAGACCAGCAACTATCATCACGAGATGGAGCTGGCGATTTTGATCGGCGCCCCTGCCTTTCGGATTGCTCAAGAAGAGGCGTTGAGCGTGGTTTATGGGTATTGCTGCGCGCTCGATATGACGCGGCGCGATTTGCAAGGTGCGTCAAAGGACAAGCGGCGCCCTTGGGACACAGGCAAAGATTTCGAAGCCTCTGCAATTTTCGCACAGGCGCGTAAAGCGGAAGCCTTTGGCACCGTGACGGATCAGCGTATATATCTCGAAGTGAATGGAGAGATGCGGCAGGATGCGAGCTTTTCTGAGCTAATTCATTCAGTGCCTGCGGTGATTGCGGATCTCTCGAAGTACTATCACTTAAACGCGGGCGACGTGATTATGACCGGGACACCCGCTGGCGTGGGTGCTGTCGTGGCTGGTGATATTTTGCGTGGTGGTGTTGAGGGTCTTGCACCCATTGAGTTGAAATTGAGCGCCCCCGAGTAGTTTTTACGCGTTTCAGATTAGGCCCAGATTGGCAAATTTTGCCAGAGCGTTCCAAGCTCTGCCTCCAACCGTTCCGCAAGGTCTAGCGCGAATTCATCGTCGTGCATGGGCGCGACTATTTGCACCCCATTGGGCACGCCATCTTCAAGATGGGTCGGGATCGCAACCGAGGGCAAGCCAAGAAGGGCGACTACAAACGAGGGTGCTTGTGCGGTTAAGAGATCAGGGATTTTGGTGGGGTCTTTGAAGTCGAGATCATTCTCGAACGGCGCGATCAAGGATGTCGGCATCAAGAGCGCGTCTACCTCTTCAAACATCATTGACCACATGCGTTGTAGCTGTACCCGACGGATCAACCCGGCCAGAAATTTGGGCATGTCCAAGAGGCGAAATCGCTCTTGATAGGCATCAACTGTGCGGTTCATTTCAGGCGAGCCATGCTGCGTAACGACTGCGCGTGTCATATGGTGCGTTTCTGTGAACAGCAGTTCACCCCAAAGTTCGGCGCATTCGTCGATGTGGGGCGGGGTGATGTGTTTCACCTCAATTCCTGCGGATGTGGCCGCATTGGCCGCATGTTGAATTGCGTTGGCAACTGCGTTGTCTATATCTGTCGCGAACGGGTTGGCCGCGATCCCGAGTGTGATCTTATCATCGCGTGCTCGCCCGCTCGTTGCGGTGTTCACTTGCATTGGATCGCGCGGGTCACGTTTTGACATGACCGTAAGACCCGCGCGCAAATCGGCAACATTGCGCGCGATTGGACCTTGGACGGACATCATTTGCGTGATTGGAGGGCGTTCAGCCGGCGCATTTGGGTTCATCGATGCAATGCGGCCCAAAGAGGGGCGGATCGTCGCCACACCACAGCAATAGGCTGGATATCTTAGCGAGCCACCAAGATCATTGCCATGTGCAATCGCGCCGATTCCAGAGGCGACTGCAGCAGCAGCGGCACCACTGGACCCACCAGGTGTGAGGGCAGTGTTCCAAGGATTAAGTGAGACGCCATGCAACGGATTGCTTGTTGACCAGCGCATTGAAAATTCAGGCGTGTTCGTGCGCGCAATGATCACCGCTCCAGAGGATTTGAGATTGGCCGTCACAGGCGCATCGCCTGGGCCTGTCATATCCTTGAAAGCAGGCACCCCATTGGTGTTGGGATAGTCAGCCATATCGATGTTCACTTTCACCGTGACTGGAACACCAAAGAGTGGGCTGGCATCATCCGGCACGCCGCCAGCATCCAGAGATCTCGCCACTTCAAGTGCGCCGTCAATCAAATGGGTGACCGCGTTCAAAGTTGGGTTAGCCTGTTCCATGCGCGTCAGGTGCGCTTGTGTGACCTCAGTAACAGAGACGTCTTTGGCACAGATATGCGCGGCTGTTTCAACAGCGGACCAGCGGATGATATCGGACATTGCGCACGCCTACCTTATATATGCGTTCATGGTCAGCAGCTCGTACTCCGCTACTTTTTCGGCGTTTTGATTAGTCAGCGTCACGTGCCAACGCACCTCGCCATACTCTTCGTTGCGAGGGGTCTTCTTTTTCACGGTAAGACGCACTTTTATGCTGTCTCCCGCCTCGACGGGCTTCATAAAGCACAGATTGTCGAGGCCTGTGTTGGCCAGAACGGGGCCTTCATTCGGCTCTACGAACATGCCGGCCGCGAAGCTCAGCAACAGATATCCATGCGCCACACGACCGGGGAAAAACGGGTTACGTTTGGCCGCAGCGTCATCCATATGCGCGTAAAATGTGTCGCCCGTGAAATGCGCGAAATGTTCGATGTCGTCCATACTTACAGAGCGGGGATCGGTGTGGATCGTTTCGCCAACCTCGACTTCGTGGAAGGTGCGCGTGAACGGATGGGCGGGTGCGGGTTTCTCTTTCGCGCCGTCGACCCATGTGCCGCCAATCGCGGTCAGGATATCGGGGCTACCTTGGATTGCAGTGCGCTGCATGTAATGCATCACGCCGCGCACGCCGCCCAATTCTTCGCCACCGCCTGCACGACCCGGACCGCCATGCACCATGTGGGGCAGGGGAGAACCATGACCGGTGCTTTCTTTCATAGAGTCGCGGTTGTTAAAATAGAGCCGCCCATGAAAGGCACCTGCCCCAAGCGCAACGTTGCGTGCGACCACAGGGTCATGCGTGATCACCGACGCCACGAGAGAGCCTTGGCCTTTGTTCACCAGGGCGATTGCATGATCGACATCGCGGTAACCCATTACGGTGGAAACGGGGCCAAATGCTTCTGTGTCGTGCACGCGGTTTGCTGTATCGGGAGTGGTGCAATGAAACAGCATCGGTGTGAGAAACGCGCCTTTGTGTTCGTGGAAGTCTTTGTTGCCGTAAACCTGTTCCGCCTCAGCGCCAATGATCGCAGCTTTGGCTAATACATCGCGCTTTTGCGCGTTCGATACCAATGCACCCATGCGCGTTTCGGCCTTGTTAGGGTCTCCTATCACGGTATTAGAGAGCAGATCAGAGAGCGCGTCAATAACCGCGCTCACGTAGTTTTCAGGTGCAATGATGCGGCGGATAGCTGTACATTTTTGACCCGCTTTGGTGGTCATTTCGCGCTGTGCCTCTTTGATGAAGAGCTCAAATTCAGGCGTTCCGGGCACCGCGTCTGGGCCGAGAATAGACGCGTTGAGGCTGTCTTGCTCTGCGACGAAACGGATGGAGTTTTCAAGGATATGTGGGGCAGAGCGCAGCTTTAACGCTGTCTGCGCGGAGCCTGTGAAACTGACCACATCTTGCAAGGTGAGTTGATCAAGCATGGTTCCCAAACCACCGCTGACCAGCTGCAAAGCACCGTCCGGTAACAGCCCGCTTTCCAACATCAAGCGCACGGCAAGTTCTGTGACATAGCAGGTGGCCGTCGCGGGTTTCACGATCGCAGGAACCCCGGCAAGAAGCGTCGGTGCGAGCTTTTCCAACATGCCCCACACAGGGAAGTTGAATGCATTGATATGGACCGCGACGCCCTGCATCGACGTGCATATGTGTTGACCGAGAAACGTGCCATTGCGCGAGAGCTGTTCGATTTCACCGTCGATGTAGACATGCCCATCGGGCATTTCGCGACGTCCTTTTGAGGCGAAGACAAACATCGTGCCAATGCCGCCATCGACATCAATAAGGTGATCCGATTGCGTTGCGCCTGTCGCGAAGGACAGATCATAAAGTGCTTGTTTGTGGGTGTTGAGATGTGCGGCTACTGCTTTGAGCATCCGAGCGCGATCATGAAACGTCATCTTGCGCAGGTTCGGCCCACCAACGGTGCGGGCGTGTTCCAGCATTCCTGCAACATCAAGGGATGCGTTTCCGGCTTGCCCCATCAACTCGCCTGTGACCGCGTTCTCGATCGGTCGCGCGCTTGAATCTGGTGCAATCCATGTGCCCGCAGCGAAGGAATTTATCTGTAGCAAGCCCATATCTTTGATCCTTTGAAAACACGCTTGCGTTATTAATTGACCGCTTGGACGGCTTATGCAAGACATATCTAAATGCGCGATAGGAGGGCGACGATGACACCACGGGACAGAGCCAATAGATCTAGTGATGCGCTATGGGTCAATGATCACGCGTCTCATTGGATGGGTATTGAGCGCGGCGAGGTCATTGAAAGTGGCGCGCGCATGTCGTTGTGTGTGCAAGAGCATCATTGCAATGGGCATAACATTTGCCATGGGGGTGTTATCTTCACGCTTGCTGATACGGCATTCGCGTTTGCCTGTAATTCTCGTAATCAAAATACAGTTGCACAGAATAATATGATTACGTTTATCGCCCCGGGCCAGATTGGGGATGTGTTAACCGCAAGCGCGCGCGAAGTGTCTCTAACTGGGCGGAGTGGCATTTATGATGTGCGCGTTATTAACCAAGATGGGACATTGATCGCAGAGATGCGCGGTTTGTCGCGCGCGATAAAAGGCCAATTATTTGACGAGGAAGCACCATGAGCAAACTCACTCCAAATGCATCGATTTTAGACCCTATTGAGATTGCAAGCCGCGATGAGATTGGCGCGCTCCAGCTGGAGCGGATGCGTTGGTCTTTGCGCCATGCCTATGACAATGTCGCGATGTATAAGGAGCGCTTCGACGCGGCGGGTGTGGATCCCGATGATCTGAAATCTCTGAGTGACTTGGCGAAGTTTCCCTTCACCGTGAAGGACGATCTGCGCGACAATTATCCGTTTGGGATGTTCGCCGTTCCGCGGACGGATATCATGCGCATTCATGCATCTTCTGGCACCACGGGAAAGGCCACCGTTGTTGGCTATACCGCGAATGATATTTCGAATTGGGCCGATCTTGTCGCGCGCTCTCTAAGGGCGGCGGGGCTGCGCAAGGGTGATCTAATCCACAACGCTTATGGCTATGGCTTGTTCACAGGTGGCCTTGGCGCGCATTACGGGATTGAACGTTTAGGCGCAACTGTGATCCCTATGGGGGGTGGTCAAACGGACAAGCAGGTTGGCTTGATCAATGACTTCAAGCCACGTGGGATTTTGGTAACGCCGTCCTATATGCTCAACATCCTAGAGGCGTTTCATAAGTTGGGTCTCGATCCGCGTAAAAGCTCGTTGGAGGTTGCGGTCTTCGGCGCTGAACCCTGGACGGAAGCCATGCGCACAGAGATTGAGGAGGCGTTTGATCTCAACGCGGTCGATATCTACGGGCTCTCCGAAGTGATGGGGCCGGGCGTTGCGAATGAGTGTGTTGAAACCAAAGACGGACCTGTCATTTGGGAAGATCATTTCTATCCTGAGATCATTGATCCCGTAACGGGCGAGGTGCTGCCCGATGGGCAAGAGGGGGAGCTGGTCTTTACCACGCTCACCAAAGAGGGCATGCCGATTATCCGCTACCGCACCCGCGATCTGACGCGGCTTTTGCCGGGCACTGCGCGGTCTATGCGCAGGATTTCCAAGATCACTGGACGCTCGGATGATATGATCATTCTGCGCGGCGTGAACGTGTTTCCGACACAGATTGAGGAACAGGTGATGGCGACGGGCGGGCTTGGTCCGTATTTCCAGATCGAGCTGAATAAATCTGGGCACATGGACGCGATGCGTGTGCATGTTGAAATGCTGCCTGATGCAAATTCAGAGGCCAGCAAAGATGCAGCTGCGCAGATGCTCGCCAAGCGGATCAAAGACATGGTTGGTGTTTCTATCGAGGTGCATGTGGGCGATCCCGGCACTGTCGCGCGCTCGCAAGGCAAGGCTGTGCGCGTTGTGGACAAACGGGGGTGAATCATGGCCCGTCCTATCGCCAAAGATCACAGTGAGAAGCGCGCGCATATCCTGCGCGTCGCCGCGCGCGTGTTCGCCAATGGCGGTATTGCGCGCGCGTCTATGGCGCAAGTGGCGGAGGCCTGCGGTGTCTCCAAGGCGAACATTTATCACTATTATGACAGCAAAGACGCGTTGGTGTTTGATATCCTCGACAGCTATCTGCGCACTTTGCGGGATCGTTTGGCGCAGCTTGATGGGCAGGGTGAGAACCCAGCGTCGCAACTGTTGCGTTTTGTGAACGAAACCTTGTTGGCCTATGAGGGGATGGACGCAGAACATCAGATCCAGACAGACGGTATCGCCAGTCTGGGCCGTAAAGAGCAAGAGATCTTAAAGTCCTATCAACGCGATATGGTCGTGCAATTGGGGGACATTCTAAGGCTTTGCGCTCCCCCGCATTTGGTCGGCACCAAAGCCGAATTGAAAGCTACAACAATGTCTGTCTTTGGCATGCTGAACTGGTTTTACATGTGGAACCGCAACGCAACGCAGGTGGATCGCACGCGATACGCAGAGCATGTAGCCGCACTCGTGTTGGGGCGCACTTAGACTTAGGTCTGCTCAATCATGAAGACATCAAAGAACTTTGAGAGCTCTGCATGTGCCGTGATCGGCAAGATCGAGGCGATATGTTGATCTGGTCTGACGATCACAATGCACCCTGAGTGGCGATCAATACCGCGAAGATCATAGACGTCGTTGTCTTCTTGTGGCTGGAACACTTTTTCATAATCACGCAAGCCATATTTGCCCTTTGCAGGCCACAGATATCCATGCAGATCGTGCATGGATAAATCGTGTTGCTGGAAGACGGCATAGGTGTCGATAACCGCATCTATATCCGCGCCTTTTGGCGTATATTTTTGCACTGGCGATGTGGGGTCTTTCGCCAGAAACTCGGCGAGTTGATGGGCGTTGGAAGATGTCTGTGTTGGATCTTGCGCCCCGCCGAACACGAAAATGCGCCAGCGTCCATCTGCTTTGACGAGATGGCCCAGATGCTGAATTCCGCCGTCAGCGACGCGATTGGCCTCTGCGGAGTGGAAGCGTTGACCGATTTTGTAACCCGTTGCGAGATTTTGGTTTTCTTGGGCGGTGCAAATGTAGGAGGGGAAATACTCGATTGAGGTTCCACTGACAAATCCACTTTGGCGTTTCATGAAGGTTTCGATCTTGGCTGTATCGACTTCTGCCTTTGCAGATCCATCACCCGCGGTGGGCCGCGTCGCTACGATGCGTGACAGTTCCTTATCTGCGTTGATCAGTTGATTCGCGACTTTGCGTCGCTCTGTCGTGTAAGTCGCCAGCAACGCAGGTTTGCTTTTGCCTTGCAGAACGGCAGCCATTTTCCAGCCGAGGTTGAAGGTATCTGGTAGGGACGTGTTCAGACCCCAACCTCCTTTGGGACTGTGTGTATGGCAGGCATCACCGGCGACGAAAGCACGCGGGATGATGTCATCAGCGCTATTTGCGGCGCGGTTATCAAACCGATCCGCGAGACGTTGGCCCACAGAATAGATCGACCACCATGCCACTTCTTTCACGTCCAAAGTGTAGGGGTGAAAAATCTTTTGCGCTTTCGCGATGATATCGGTCTCGGTCAGTTTAATGTCTGTCGCGCGCTTGTTTTTGTCGATCAGGTCAAGCTCAACATAAAAGCGGATAAGATATCCGCCCTCACGCGGGATCGTCATGACCGCGCCATGGTCTTTGGACTGGATAAAACTTTTGACGCGGATGTCGGGGAAATCCGTGTTGAGCAGGATATCCATCACGCCCCAAGCTTTGTCGGCGCTGTCCCCCTCAAGTGCAATATCAAGACTTTTGCGCACGCGACTGCGTCCGCCATCAGCCCCAACAGCAAAGCGCGCTTTAACTGTTTCGATCTTGCCGTTGCCTGCATCATCAACACGCTTGAACGTCGCTGTGATAGGATGCGCATCAAGGTCTTGCGTGAGGGTTTCATCGATCTCCAGGTCAAGCAATTCGCGGCTGTAATGGGGGCGCAAGTTGGTCATTGTGTTCACCATCCCGTCAAGCAGAAGCTCATGCAAACGCGCCTGATTGACGATGCCGTGCTTGAATTCCGACATGCCAAGACGCGCGTCGGCGATCTTGTATTTGCGTTTGATGTTGTTCGGATTGGCTGTGTCCGGCTCCCAGAACGTGTTCTGCATCAGCTTGTAGGTTTCTTTTTCAACCATTTCAGCACTGTTAAAGGCTTCCATGATTTCGATCGTACGACAGGAAATGCCATCTGCGCGACCGAAAAGCAAAGGGCCTTCGGCCATATCCACGATACAAGTTTTAACATCGCTGAACTCTGACATCTGACGCGCCATGGTCAGGCCTGCAGGACCAGTGCCAACGATCAGCACGTCCACCGCTGTGGGCAAATCTTCGATAGGTGGAATGGGATAGGCTTTGCGCGCCGAATCGGGAACCTGATAGTTACCCGGTTTGAACCCGTTGAGATGAAATTGCATTGTAAGCCTCTTTTTGAAAATTGTTCTGTTAGCCGATGTAGTTTGCAGCGAGTTTTGTTGCAGTCTTTATGAAACGCGTGTTGCGAGTGGTGCCACCGTCTTCACCCCTTCGCGTGATATTCCATCCAACATATGTCGTGGCCCGTAGTGCCATGAACAAATCAAAAGTGCCAAGATCAATAGGGCGGATCTGCGTATATCCGTTGATAAGCGCCTGCTTTAGGTCGGTAAAATCGGGCGCGCCTATGTGTTTTAGCAGCGCCGTCGCAAGTTCAAACATACGATAGCCAAACCCACCATCATCAAAGTCGATGAAGTGCTGCAGTCCCGTTTCATTAACCATAACATTCACCGCCACAAAATCAGCATGGATCAAGCCGTGATCTAACTCGTTTGTACGCGTCGTCAGCTCTGCACGGGCTTTTTGACGAAAAACAGCGAGCAGCGCGCGGTCTTCTAATGACAGGCCAGGGTTTTCCCAAAATCTATCCCAAAGTGGTGCATCACCCAACAAACCCTCACTGTCCCAAGCGCAGCGGGTAAAGCCATCCGGTTGCTGCCAAGCATCGCAAATATCATGAAACCGTGCCATGTTTTGCCCAAGCATATGAAACAACGCCGCGCGTTTAGCGGGGTTGGATTGCTCTAGAACAACATCAAGCGTTTCGCCCGAAAGCCAGTCGAGTACATCAACTTGGACACCATCAATCACCTGCATGACGTCGCCTGAGGTTGAGCGGATCGGAGAGGGGACGCTTAACCCGCCAATGCGGATCGCGTTCATCCATTGGAGTTCTGATGCCAGCTCCGCATCGGTGCGATAATCTCGCCGATGCAAACGCAAAGCGTAAGTTTTTGAGGGCGTCGTTACTTTATACACCGCGTTCTCACGTGCCGCGACAAGTGTGTAGCATGCGCCTGACAGACTCCAAAGTTGCAAGGCTTTGTCGACAGTCGCGTTCATCGCGTTACCTCACTGAGGACGTCATCAAGCGTGTCGAACAATAGATCTGCATTTTCGATCGAGAAAGGCATAGGTGGGCGAATTTTGAGCGTGTTTTTGTGGCGGCCCAATTTGGAATGGATAATCCCACGCGAGCGCATCGTGTTGATGACGCGATCGGTCACATCGCTGGCGGGAGTCTTGTTTGTGTGCTCCTTCACGAGTTCAGCCCCAAAGATCAGGCCCGAGCCGCGCACATCACCTATAATGTCATATTTTGCAGCCAGCGTAGTCATCCTTTTGCGGGCGTGATCGCCAACACGTTTGGCATTGGCTTGCAGGTCTTGTGCCTCTATCTCCTCAAGTACCGCCATGGCTGCCGCGCAAGAGACGGGATTGCCACCAAAAGTATTAAAATAGCGATACCCTTTACGGAAGGCCGCAACGATATCACGGTTCGCGACAACGCCGCCAACGGGATGGCCGTTGGCCATCGGTTTGCCCAGCACCATGATGTCTGGAACAACGCCCATTTTCTCATGCGCCCAAAGATGTGTGCCAGTCCGCCCAAAGCCCGATTGGACTTCGTCGCAGATCAACAATCCACCGGCCTTGCGAACAACGTCAGCGATAGGTTTCAGCCAGCCATCTGGAATGTCGGGGAAACCTTCGTTCAGGAAATAGGGGCAGACGACAAGGGCGGCAAAGCCTGTGCCATCCTCGATAAGCCTTTCGATTTGTTCCGCGACGTGCGCTGCGAAAATCATACCATCAGGGTCGGGATGGCGATAGCTGTCGGGGGCATCCACAAAGCGGAAATATTGCCCAAGGCCGAAGCCGACGGTTGGGATGTTTGACTTTGACAATTGGCTGACCAGCGATGTGTTGCCGTGATACGTGGCATCCGTCGCAATGATGCCGCACTTGCCCGTTACTGCTTCGGCCATCCGCAGGGCAATGTCGTTAGCTTCCGATCCGGTACAGGTCAAAATCGCAGTGTCCAGCGATGGATCCATCGTTGCCGTCAGCCTTTCGATATAATCCAGAATGCCATCATGCAGATAGCGCGTATGCGTATTGAGCGTGCCCGCTTGGCGACAAATCGCTTCGACCACGCGTGGATTACAATGGCCCACATGCGGAACATTATTGTAGCAATCGAGATATTTGCGCCCCTCGGAATCCCACAACCACACACCTTCGCCGCGCACGAAATGTACGGGTTCCTCGTAAAACGTCGACACATTCGGTCCCATCAAACGAGCACGATCAGCAAGGAGCTGTTGAGTTGTGCGGGTCATAGTACACTCCAGAAATCATCGTGAGCGACGATCAATTACCTATTCCAGTGTTTGCGATTTAGCTTGGCTTTTCGTGGCCGCCGCAAAGCCCGCGTCGATGGCGTTCAACATGATGGTAACGTCGTCTTCAGTCAGCACGAGAGGGGGCGACAAGATCAGGTTCGGTCCGGAGACGCGCACCATCGCGCCATTATCGTAAGTGACGTCTTGGACGGTCTGTGCCGTACCCGCATCAATCGGCTTTTTGGTGGTGCGATCACTGACCATTTCCAGCGCGGTCATAAGACCGTAGCCGCCCCGCACATTCCCAATGATCTCATATTTCCCCATCAGCGCCTGTGCACCTTCAAACAGTTGCGTTCCGCGTGCAGCAGCATTTTCAATCACGTTCAGACGTTTTGTTTCTTTTAGACAGGCTAGAGCAGCAGCAGCCCCAACCGGGTGACCTGAGTAAGTGTAACCATGGCCGATCTTTGCGGCAGGATTGTTTTCAAACACCTCCACAACGCGGTGACCAAGCATCAAGGCACCAAACGGGAAATATCCATTGGTAATCGCTTTGGCAGTGCACATCATGTCAGGCTGGATGCCCCAAAGGCGCGCACCAGACCATGCTCCCGTGCGCCCGTAGGCTGTAATGACTTCGTCAGTAATCAACAAAATGCCATTCCGGTTACAAATCTCCTGCACCATCGGTGCGAAGGATTTATGCGGTGGAATAACACCGCCTGCACCAAGAATAGGCTCCATGATCATCGCAGCAATCGTACCCGCCCCTTGGAATGCGATTTCATCTTCCAACGCTTGCACGCAAAGCTGCGCGAGCTTTTCGGGATCGGTCTCATTGAACGGATTACGGTACGTGTAAGGCGCGGGAATGTGGAAACAGCCGGGCAAAAGCGGCTCGTAGGCGGTGCGGAAGTTCGCGTTGCCATTTACGGATGCGCCACCGATATGCGTGCCATGATAACCTTTCTTGAGGCTCAGAAACTTCGTGCGACCCTCTTCGCCGTGCAATTTATGGTACTGACGGGCAAGGCGCAGGGCGCTCTCTACCGAATCCGATCCACCAGACGTGAAGAACGCGCGTGACATGCCATCGGGTTCAAAGAACTTGGACAATTCAAAAGACAGCTCAATCGCAACATCGTTGGATGTGCCGCGGAAGGTGGAATAATAAGGTAGCTTATCAAGCTGCGCCGCCATCGCGTCTTTGACAGGTTGGCATGAATACCCAAGGTTGACGTTCCACAGGCCACCAACGCCATCGACAACAGAATGCCCGTCGATATCAGTGATTGTCACACCGCCTGAGCTTGTGATGATTTTCGGAGGATTATCAATACTGTCTTTGGGCGACGTCATAGGGTGCCACATCAGGCGACCATTGTTTTCTTTAAGGAAGTTTGAATCTTTCATGATGTGGATTCCAATGCACGCGGCGAGGTGAATGTTTTGACCCAAAGGCCTTCGATGTCAGAAGGGATGAAGCCACCCCAATTGCGAGTAATATCGCGACTTGCAATCATCAGATGTTCTTTGATTATGTGCTCCAGCGCGGGTGTGAACCGCGTCGCGACGCTGGCAACTGAAACCGCACCTGCAAATTGCCCTGTTTGGTCGAATAGGGGTGTGGAGAGACCTACAACCTCGGCCTCATAGGTGTGCCTTGCGCCTCCGAAGCCAGTTTGTTGGATCGCTTGGACTGTCTCTCTCAACATCTGCGGTGTTGTCGCTGTCTTTTGCGTAAAAGAGGTAAGGTCAGCGAGTCCAGCCTCCATCAGATATTTAGGACCAAAAGCGAGAGCGCACAGGCCGGACGCAGTGGCATGTAGCGGAAACACGTCAATGTCGACGATCGCACGTGTGCCATGACGGGGAGATTCGCAGGACGCCAGACCGTAGACCTTTGTTCCAGAAAGCACGGTAACATGCGCCGTCTCACCCGTGGCACCTGCGAGATCAAACAAGGGGCCTTCAGCGCTGGATTTACGCGGTACAGTCGCTTCGCGGATCTCGGCAAGCTGTAACACCGCAGGGCCAAGCCGATAGTGTTTGGTAGCTGAATTTTGCTCAATAAAGCCTGTGACTTCAAGCGCCTGAAGATGACGATAGGTCGTTGCCTTGTCTCGTTTTGCGATGCGGCACAACTGCGACAGGCCAATCTCTGGCTGGCTCGCCGAGAAGTGGCTGAGAAGATCCAGAGCTTTGATCACGGACGACATCTGAAACGACCTTACTGCAGTTTGGGTAGAAAAAGTTTGACACAGGTTGATTAACAAGGCAACCTTTTTTGCACAACAATGGTTCAATATATGAACCAATATAGGGAGGCAGAAATGACTAAATTTACGAAATCAATGACAGCCATGGCGCTTGCGCTGGCGTCTGTTGTGGGACCTGCGTTCGCGGAATATCCAGAGAAGCCGGTGGAGTTTGTTGTGCCCTGGCCTCCAGGTGATCTGGAAGACGTTCTGACACGCATGATCGCGGAAGATTTTTCCGCTGAGTATGGCGTTCCAACAGCCGTCGTGAACAAGCCAGGCGGCGGCGGTGGCCCGTTTCCCGGAGCGATCGACGTCGCGAACGCACCTGCAGATGGCTACACTGTCGGGTCCTTCATCATCGCGATCCCTGTTGTGGGCCCATTCATTGGCATTCCAGAGCTGAACCCGGATCCTTTCGTTCCGCTTGGCAACTTTCTGACATACCCGTTTGTGATCGCCGCTGGAGCAGATGCGCCTTATGACGACATGACCGGTCTAACTGCTCATGCGCAAGACAATGAAGTGGTGCTCGGCCACTTTGGCGCGCCTTTGGTGCCAACGCAGGTAACATTTGGTTTGGCCAAGGAAATGGGCTTCTCCTTCGCGGCGGACGCAGCGTTTGATGCGCTAGATTGCAACACGCTCGCATCAGGTGATGTCGATGTGATCAACACAACACTTCAGCTGATCTTGCCTTGCCTCGATACGGTCAAGGTTTTGGCATCAATCGGATCCGAACGTATTTCGTTGACACCTGACGCGCCTACAGTTTCCGAACTCGCGCCTGCTCTGGACGTGGCATTGTGGAACGGTTTGTTTGTGAACAAAGACACACCACAAGATGTACAGGACAAAATTATTGCCGTTGCTCAAAAGACAATGTTGTCTGAGCGTGCGCAGAAATTGGCCGCTGAAACAGGTGCTGCTGTCTACTGGCAACCTGCTGGCGAAGTGGTTGAGCAGATCAAGAAAGACATGGAGACAATGGCTGGTATCGAAGTGATGCTTGCTGAGTAATCTCAATTTGGTCGGGCAGCGTGTGTGTTGCCCGATCACTCTTTCTGGAAGGTTGACCATGTCGCGCGTCAAAACGCTTCAATCCTTGTTCAAACGCTATCGCCGCCCCGGAGACATTGTGTTTGCCTGGATTGTTCTTATCTCCTCGGCCTTCCTTTTGTCGCAAATATTTGATCAAACCGCCTATCAATCACGTGGCAAGCTTGTCGCACAACCACGCTTTTGGCCCGCTATTTCGCTAGGTACAATGTCGGTTTTTGCAGCTTTTCACCTTCTGGGCTCTGCTTTTTCCGAACGCATAGAAGGACGCTGGCGCGAGGTTTGGCATTGGATCAAATCCGTCGAATACGCAGGCTGGTTTATAGCCTATGCCGCATCGGTTCCCTACGCAGGCTACCTGCCTACAACGATCATTTTCGCGATTTTGCTGACCCTGCGATCAGGATACCGCAACGCTAAAATGATCAGTGCTGCTATCGTTTCCTCGTTTATCGTTGTTGTGGTGTTCAAGACCTTGCTGAAGGTTAATCTTCCTGCAGGTCGGATCTATGAGGTGCTGCCAGACGGCCTGCGCCAAATCATGCTGACCTATTTTTGATCGGATCCTAAGCAATGGAAAACATACTTCTTGGCCTAGAGATGCTGGCCCGCTGGGATGTGATCCTCGCACTCTTTATCGGGTCCATCGGTGGTGTCATCATCGGTGCGATCCCGGGTGTTGGCCCTGCGGTCGCCATTGCGATCTTGCTGCCTGCAACCTTCTCTCTTGATCCGATTGTTGGCCTGACGATGCTGCTCGGAATTTATGGATCGTCAATGTATGGCGGCGCGATTCCGGCGATCTTGATCAACACGCCGGGCACTGCGGTGAATGCACTAACGTCTTATGACGGCTATCCCATGACTGAGAAGGGTGAGGGGCATCGTGCTCTGTCACTGGCCTATTCCGCGTCCTTCTGGGGTGGCATTTTTGGTATCCTTTGCCTGATCCTGCTGTCTCCTGTATTGGCTTTAGTCGCCCCGATGTTTGGCAGTCGCGAAATTTTTCTTGCGGCATTGCTGGGCATCATTCTTGTGATCCTTGCCCATCGCGGCCAAATTTTTGCAACGGGAATGTTGGCAATGTTTGGTATTTTCTTGCAAACCATCGGGTTGGACTCAGTGACCTACACGCAGCGTTATACGTTCGATTATTCCTTTCTCAGTTCTGGCGTGAACCTGATCGTTGTCGTGCTGGGATTGTTCGCTCTGTCTCAGGCGTTTTTGTTGCTCGGCAATCCAGATAGCAGCCCTGATGCCAAGCCTGTAAAAGGGCGCATGTTTGTGGGTATACGCGAATTGATGAAGCACAAACGTGTCGCAACGGTCGCCTCCAGCTTTGGTGTGATCCTTGGGATGATCCCCGGAACAGGCGAATTCACCGCCCAATTCATGAGCTACACATATGCACAAAAAACTTCCAAATCTCCCGAGACATTTGGCAAAGGCGCTCCCGAGGGATTGATCGCATCTGAAGCAGCAAACAATGCGGTGCCTGCCGCGGCTATGATTCCTTTGCTTGCCCTTGGCATTCCGGGGGAAGCCCTAACAGCAATGATGTTGTCAGTATTTTATGTGCACAATGTCATTCCAGGGCCGCAACTTTTCCAGAATAATATCGACCTGGTGTATGGCCTATATTTCGCACTGATCGCGTTGAATGTCATTGTTATGGTGTTCCTGCTGTTCTCAACCAACCTGCTGACGAAAGTCATGCGTGCGCCGACCCGTTTTCTTGGCATGATGATTTTGATCCTATCCTTTGTTGGGGTCTATAGCCTGCGCAATTCGCTGACAGATTGCATGATTGCGGCAACCTTCGGTGTCTTGGGCCTTGTTCTAAAACGCTTGAATCTGCCGATCGTACCCATCATTCTAGGCATGGTTCTGGGTGGTATTATGGAGGTAAAACTCCGCTCTGCGATGCCCCGCCTCAAATCACCGCTCGATATGATTGATCGACCCATTACGTTTATTCTGTTCGTGATCATCTTGCTAGTTTTGGCCTTGCATTTGCGAACTCTGTTCAAAGAATACCGCGCACATCAGCCGCAAGAAAATCACGACTTTCATGATAGCCAATAACGGTAGGACCTATGGACCAGCAACAGATCGACACTTTTCGAGCGCAGCCCGTTTCGGCATTTTCGCACTTGATTGATGGCAAACATGTCCCCGCGTCTGATGGTGGAACGATGGATATCATCTCGCCCATCGACGGGCAGGTTTTGACAACCACCGCCAAAGGCACCGCCGCTGATATGGAGGCCGCGATTGCCTCTGCGCGTGCCGCGTTCGAGGATGGGCGTTGGGCTGGACAACCTCCTGCGGCGCGCAAAAAGGTGCTACTGAAATGGGCCGACTTAATCGATGCCAATGCGTTGGAACTCGCAGTCCTCGGCGTGCGCGACAATGGCACAGAGATCGGCATGGCCATTAAGGCAGAGCCAGGCTCAGCCGCAGGCACAATCCGTTATTACGCAGAAGCGCTCGACAAGATTTATGGAGAGATTGCACCGACCTCATCTGATATCCTTGGTATGATCCACAAGGAACCTGTTGGTGTCGTTGGCGCAATCATCCCGTGGAATTTCCCGATGATGATTGGCGCTTGGAAACTCGGCCCAGCCTTGGCGATGGGTAATTCAGTGGTGTTGAAACCCTCCGAGACGGCGTCACTTTCCCTGATGCGCATGTGCGAACTTGCGCTTGAGGCAGGTTTGCCGTCCGGCGTTTTGAACGCTGTGACAGGGGAAGGCAAAGTCGTTGGCGAAGCGATGGGGCTTTCGATGGATATCGATGTGTTAGTTTTTACAGGCTCTGGTGGCACGGGTCGACGCTTGATGGAATACGCGGCGCGCTCCAACATGAAACGCGTCTATTTGGAGCTAGGGGGCAAATCGCCCAACATCGTCTTCGCTGACGCCCCCAATCTTGACGAGGCAGCTCAGGTCGCAGCTGGCGGAATTTTTCGCAATTCAGGCCAAGTCTGTGTCGCAGGCTCGCGGCTATTGGTGGAGGCGTCGATCCACGATGATTTTGTCGCTGCTGTTGCCAAAGCCACGACCCAAATGCGCGTTGGAGATCCCCTTAGCATGGAGACCCATATAGGCGCGGTAAACTCAGAGGTGCAATTGAAAGCGAATCTTAGGTTCGTCAAAACGGCAACCTCCGAGGGCGGCAAAATCGCTTTAGGCGGCACACAGATTTTGCAAGAAACTGGCGGCTATTACATGGAGCCAACGATCGTGACAGGCGTGACCCGTGATGCGACATTGACCCAAAAAGAGGTCTTCGGTCCTGTCCTTGGCGTCACCCCGTTTGAGACCGAAGCGGAGGCCATCGCGCTCGCCAACGCCACTGTCTACGGGTTGGCGGGTGCGGCGTGGACGTCGAACCTTGGCCGTGCCCACCGCATGATCCGTGGCGTGCGCACGGGCGTTATGCATATCAACACATATGGCGGCGCAGACGGCACCGTGCCCTTGGGGGGCGTCGGTCAATCTGGCAACGGATCAGACAAGTCACTGCACGCGATAGAGAAATATGTCATCCTCAAAACTGCGTGGATCAAGCTATGAGCGATAAAAACATTCTGGTGATTGGCACCTACGACACCAAAGACGACGAACTCGGCTTCCTTGCGAATGTGATCCGCGAGCAAGGCGGGAAAGTCGTGACAATGGATGTCTCCGTTCTGGGCGATCCCTCAAAGCCGTGCGATTTTGCCAAGCACGATGTCGCGAGCGAGGGTGGCAGTTCAATCCAAGCCGCAATTGACAGCGGTGATGAAAACAAAGCCATGCAAATCATGGCGAAAGGCGCGAGCCTGCTTGCCGCGCGTTTGCACCGCGAGGGCAGGTTCGACGGTATGATCGTGCTCGGCGGAACGATGGGAACGGACCTCGCACTTGATGTCGCCTCTGCCCTGCCTTTGGGCGTGCCGAAATATATCGTCTCCACTGTTTCATTTTCGCCGCTTATCCCTGCGCAGCGCTTGGCGGCAGACACACAGATGATCCTCTGGGCAGGGGGGCTTTATGGCTTAAACTCAGTTTGCAAAGCATCGTTGTCCCAAGCGGCAGGTGCGGTCTTGGGCGCAGCGCGTGCGGTGCAATTGCCAGACCCGAACAAGCCTTTGATCGGGATGATGTCACTGGGCACATCCGCGTTGAAATATGTGATCCCATTGAAACCTGCATTGGAAGAGCGCGGCTTTGAAGTCGCCGTCTTTCACGCAACAGGCATGGGCGGGCGCGCCTTTGAGAGCCTTGCAGCGCAGGGTGCTTTCGCCTGCGTTTTCGATTTTTGCACTCAAGAGGTGGGCAATCACGTGAACGGGTCAAATATTTCTGCGGGCGCTGATCGATTGACCAACGCGGGTGCCAACGGGACACCGCAAATCGTGGCACCGGGCTGCTATGATCTGGTGGATGTTGTAGGCTGGCAGCCTATCGCAGACAAATGGGATAAACATCTCAAACATGCGCACAATCGTTTGCTAACCTCGATCGTGCTGGCAGCTGCGGAAACCAAGCTTGTTGCACAGGCCCATGTGGACAGGCTCGCGCAGGCCAAAGGCCCTGTGAAGATGATTTTACCCACCCATGGGCTTGGTGAATGGGATCGAGAAGGTGCGGATCTACATAACCCAGACGGTCTTGCCGCGTTCTTGGCAGAGCTAGAGGTGAGTTTGCCCGATAATATCCAAGCGCACCGCCTCGCCTGCCACATCAACGACGCTGAATTTGCAGACAAAGCGCTTGAGATCTTTGATGGCTGGTGTGCGGATGGCACGGTCGTGAGTTAGATTTTATAAATTTTACATAAGACTGATTATCAGATTTTTGGCTCTCATCAAATCTGCGCTGCACACTAAATCACGACCAGTGTGAATCATGTCGACGAAGCGGCCCCGCACCGAGCGTCCACTCCATCACCTGTCCCGAGACATCGATCGGGGCTTTCACACGAAATGCGGGACCCCATCCTGTTGTCTCACACTTCGAATCAAAATCTTCAGATGATTGAACAATCGCGCCCTCTGACACGCGCGCGCATCGATGCTGCGCCAAAAGATGCGCTGTGGCTGCCAATGACAAACGTGCCGATGTGATCTGACCGGTCGCGCGCTTCGACAAAGCTTCCAAAACGCAGGCAGCAACCAGATATCCCGTCGCGTGATCCAACGCCTGAACAGGTAAAGGCACGGGGCGCGCTTCACCAGCTTCCTGCATCCCGAGCGCCGCAATGCCACAACTCATCTGCACCAAACTGTCAAAACCACGCCGCGCAACCCAAGGACCGCTCCAGCCATAGGCGTTCAGCGACACATCAATCATATGTGGGTTCAACGACCGACGCATATCCCGACCCAGCCCCAGATTTTCGAACGCATCCGCACGGTACCCGTGCACGAAAACATCCGCCTCTTTCATCAGGTCTTTCAAGCGTTGCACGTCCGTGTCCACGCGCAGATCAAGACCCGCACAGCGTTTGCCAAGCGTGACTTCCATTTCGACACTCGGCTCGGTCCAGAATGGCGGATCAATGCGCAAGATCTCTGCACCAAAGCCCGCCAAAAACCGCGTTGCCACGGGCCCTGCAAGGACGCGGGTGAGATCAAGGACTTTTAAACCAGCGAGACTAATCTTTTCAGGAAGCGAACGAGATGTGCACGATCCATGGGTCTCCCAATGCACCAGAGGATTAGACGCGACCGCCCTGCCCTGCGGATGCTGCGCCCACTCCTCTGCGGTGCGCATAAACGACGCGCACCCACCAGCAGTAACAATCGCAGTTTCCAGCTCAATCCCTCTCCACGCTAAAACCGCCTCTCTCACAGCATCGCGGTCAACAGCGACGTTCAAAACATGCAAAGCAGCATCACGGTGATGGCGCGCGTTCGTGTGCAGCCGAATCCATCCGTCGGCACATTGATAATCACCCGCGACCTCATCCCAAAGCGAGGGCAGCTCCCATCCGTCAGGGCGCAACGTCATATCAAACCAGAGCGACGCAAGACGGCGATCCACGGTGACCGTATCGCTCGCCACACCACAATATCGCGCCAAAGCAGTCCCTGCCAAACCGATAGAGGCTTCCGCCATGTCAGAGGTGCAATAGAACGAAGATAGATGCCCCCGCCCCGTCACCTGATATGGCGCGATCTGTTCGCCAAACACGGCACCGTTCAAGTCTTGCCAAAACGGGTTCTGCTCACTCATGCGGAAAAGCTTTCGCGGCGATGCCTGCCGCCTCTAACGCGGCTTTCACTGCTCGTGCGATCTCAACCGCTTCGGGGGTGTCTCCATGCATGCAAATCGTATCGATCCGTGTTGGAATACGCTTGCCACTTTCCGCAATCATCGCACCCGCTTGCACCATCTCAACCATGCGCACAGCCGCAAGATTCGCATCATGAATAACAGCCCCCGGCAAAGCGCGATCCACCAAAGTAGCATCATCATTATAGGCGCGATCCGCAAAAATCTCTGCCGCATAGGCACAGCCAAGTGCTTCAACCGCTTTTTGCTGCTGCGTGCCAGCCAAGACCATGATGATGATCTCTGAATCAACTTCCAAAGCCGCGCGATAACAGGCTTCTGCCATTTCGTAGTTCTCGGAACACATATTCGCCAAAGCCCCATGCAGCTTCAAATGACGCACGTGCCCGCCTGCGACCTTGGCCATAGCTTGCGCCGCGCCCAATTGATAGCGCACCGCATTTGCTAATTGTGGCAAAGGCAAATGCATACGGTAACGCCCAAACCCTCTCAAGTCTGGAAAGCCAGGATGCGCGCCAATACCGACGCCCATTTCGACGGCCAATTTCATCGTCTGCGCCATTACATCAGGGTCCCCCGCATGAAAGCCACAGGCAATATTAGCAGAGGTCACAATATCCAAAAGCGCGCTATCGTTGCCAAGTGTCCAAGCCCCGAAGCTCTCGCCCATATCTGCATTCAAATCGACAGTCTTTGTCATTCATTTTCTCCTGATATTGCGCCGCTGATCAACTGATAGGACAACAGGTCATTTATGTCTGCTGGGTTACGTAAAATTGGCGTACAGGCTTTCGCTAATGCTGCACGCGCTTTGCGATCCGCGCGTTCGAACGCGATACCCTCTTCGCGGCTCACGAATGAGAACCGCAAAGTCTCGCCCACATCCGCCTGCGCCACCCTCGGTAAATCACACGGCAAGATCGCAGCAATCCTAGGGTAGCCCCCTGTCGTTTGACTATCCGCCAAAAGCGCAAACGGCGCCCCCTGCCCCGGAACTTGAATATCACCGGGAATCACAGTTTCAGACGGTATAGATTGACCGCCCTTAAGCGCAAAACTCACATCCGTCTCCAGCGCGATTCCTTGCCGATTGCCACGCGCCCCACGTGTGAAAAATGTTCTCTCAAACGCCTCGCGCTGATCCTTTGAAAAGAGCAAGGTATGGGCTGTTGGCACCATGCGAATGGCACCACTCTTGGCATTCATCTGCGGCAGCCTAAGCCCAACACGATCCGGCGTAGCATCTGCCCCACAGGCGAGCGTTTGTCCGGCCTCGATCACTTGCCCCAGCCCCGCCCCACGATGCGTACTCGCAGAGCCCAAGAAGCGCGGTGTTTCAAGTCCGCCGCCAACTCCAAGATATCCATAGGTTCCAGCGCGCGCTGCACCAATGTCAAGAACCTGCCCGACCTCAACGCGGTGCACTGCATGACCCAGCAACGCTTCGCCATCCAACCGCAGATCCATATTCGCCCCCGCGAAAGCGATGCGCGTAGCTGAGAGAGCTTTGAATCGTCCTCCAAGACCCGCCAGCTCCAGAACGGCGGTGCCCTCTTGCCCGAGCAAAGCCCAAACCTGTGCCAAAGCCAATGTGTCTGCCGCCCCGCCTCGCGACAAACCGCTCGCCAACGTTCCGCGCCAGCCCGCGTCTTGAACAGTCACCGCAGGACCGCAGTGTTCGACATAAAACGAGGAAGTCATGTCAAAGTCTCCAATCGCGCCCCGCCAAAAGTATCCCGGCGTAGATCCTCAATCTCTCCTGTGCTCGCTTGCGCGAACCGGACCACATCCCCAGCTTCAAACGCAAACGGCGTTGTGCGGTTCTTGTCAAAACATCGAAATGCAGTTTGGCCAATATGGCGCCAACCTGTCGGGGCCTCGAAACTAAAAATAATAAGCTGACGCACGGCGACAACCAGAGCACTGGCAGGTACTTTCGGCGCGATTCCGCCCATGCGCGGAATGTTCCAATGTGGCTCTAAACTGCCTAAATACGGCTGCCCCGGCGCAAACCCAAGTGTAAGAACACGTAGCCGTGAATCAGTAATTTGCGCAATCGCACTGGCTTCGCTTACACCAGCCAATCCCGCCGCTTCGCTAAGCTGTGGGCCATCAAAGCTACACGGAATGGTCCATCGCCTGCCTGGCTTAAAAGGCAGGCCAAGCCAGTCCTTGGCTCGCATCTCCGCCTCAATGAGTTGCACGGTGGCATCAAGATCGCCTGCAAGATCAAGTCGCAAAAAAACAGCGCTCAGAGACGGTGCGCTTTCAAGAATGCTTTGCAGTCTGAGCGAGTCAATATGTTGATGAAACGAGAAGGCCGCAACATTCGCCTGCTCTGTCACATCCGCCCCGAAACGTACAAGTACGCCATCCACACCGACAAACGTCAGTTCGGGGAAACGCTCTTGGGTGTGCACTATCATTTTCGCATCTTCTCAATCAATCTCTTCCACTGCATCACGCGATTTTAACAAGCAAACATCACCATAGCGAAGTTGATTCGGTGAAAAAGCATTAAGCTGTCAGGTTTTACTCTAAAATTCTTAACGGGCAGCGTTTCTATATTTTTTGTTTAATTTTAATTGGCTCTATGTCTCGTCCATAAGGGTACCCCAAACTCATCAAAGCGCTACCCATTCTTAGACATAGTATCTCTTGCCTTAAACATGGTTTTCGCTCCTTATCCTGTCATAATAAAACGTCTAAGAGATCAGGATCGGTCCTAAGCCTGCGGTGGGGGGCATGTAGGTCGGTTCTGAGATGAACCTGCTAAAGCATCGTATCGAAGAAACGTATGGCGCACTTGTGTCCGGCATCCTGAATGGCGAGGTTGCTTGCTGTGACGCAGATTAATGATCCTGCAGGCAGTGATTAGTTGTCTGATGAGGCGTTTGAAGCATTGAAAGGCAATATTGCGTGCCTTGGTCAAACCCAGCCCATTCGTGTGCGTCCCGTCGATCCTGATTGGCGGCCTAATGAAGGAAGTCCACTATCAAATAGATAGTGCGGTTGTCGTGCAACCTGGATGCCGTCGAATTGAGGTCTACCGTCTACTTGGTCTTCCTGTTTTAGCGATCCTTTCAACGGATTAAGGCGATGCCGCGCTCGCAGATTTGGAAGAGCGCTTTCACGAAAACATGATGCGAAAAGACCTGAACGGGATTGAAGAATTACTATCCATCGGATCGTTCACCGAAAGCCTATCAGACCTGAGCCAAGAAGAAATCGCAGCACGACTGTCAGTGCTACAAGGTGACGTGTCTTTGGGCCTTGCCTGCGTGTCACTGCGCGAAAAAATCATGGATGAGGTTGATGTTGAAACCGCCCCAAAGCGAGAGTATCATATCATCGTTCCAAAGCTAAAGCGTGCGCCAAAACCAAATAAGAAAAACCTACCTAGGCCACTGACAATAAAATCTAAACGCACAATATACCCTTGGATATAATTGCTGGTAAAGCCGGCGTCACGATAAACGCGAAGGGTAAAGGTCTGTCGAAACTTGAGCTGCAAAAAATTGCCGAGGACGTTTCAACCTACCTCGCATCGCGCGTGTAAGAGAACCGATGATTACCCATTTCAATTCCCTTCTAAGCGGGCAGGACGTGTCTAAGCTTACATTGGAAAACGATGACCTCACAGTTGGGATTTTGACCTATGGGGCGAGTGTTCAAAGCCTAATTTTCAGGGGTCAACCCGTCGTCTTGAGCAGTGACAATATCACCGATTACTTAGACCGTTACATCTACTGCGGGGCCATTGTTGGACGTGTTGCCAATCGGATTGCTCACGCGCGTGCGACGGTTAATGGTAATGAACATTCGTTCGACGAAAACGAAACCACTGGCAATTGCCTCCATGGCGGGGACGAGGGATCTAGCCAGCAGGTCTGGAGCGTGCTGGAATATGGGCCGCAACATGCGGTTCTGACGCTTGAGATGGTAGATGGACACATGGGCTTTCCTGGTCATTTGAAGGTGCAGGTGCGCTATCAGCTTTTTGAGTCAACACTGTGTGTGGAAATTACGGCAACGACAGATCGCGAGACCCTGTGCACATTCGCGCCGCACATCTATTGGAACCTTTCAGGGCAGGACACAATCAACGCGCACGTGATGCAGATTAATGCGGAGCACTATCTTCCAACTGATGAAAATAAGGTGCCTACGGGTCAGATCGCACCCATGTCTGGCACGCTGTTTGATTTCAGAGAGATCCGAGCTTTGGGAGCGACGGCACTGGATCATAATTTTTGTGTTTCGCATGAGCGCGAAACGTTGCGGCCTGTGCTACGCTTAGTTTCTGAACACAGTGGAATTTCATTGGAGGTTGCGAGTACGGAAAGTGGCGTGCAGGTCTACGATGGGCGCCACATAGATCGATCCGGTCTCGCGATTGAACCGCAGGTTTGGCCGGATGCTATCAATCACACAGGCTTTCCCAATATGGTTTTGAAGCCAGAAGATACTTACAAAGCTGTGACTGAATTCAAACTGTCACAACGCGCGCGTACCTAGCCGCACAGCGCGGTTCGGATTCTGCTTCAGGATATATTCCCCCATGGAGCGCGGCAAATCTTTGTGACCTTTATCGACGGGTTTCTTGAATGATTCCCGCTGATAACGCGTCGAAATTTTGCGGGTGCTCAAGAGCTTGTAATACTCTTCGCTGGTCAAGGGCCCATCCAGTGCGCCGCGGATAATGAGCGACAGAATCCCCATCTCATTAAGTGATGATCCAAGGCGATGCCTTAGGAAAGGTGCGCGCAAATGTTCCGCATTTTTGCCCGTAAAGCGCGGCGTGTTGGGCGTCCAAAAATTCATAAAGATCATAGAGGATCGAGACTTTATTCGCTTGGTGCCGCGTCGCGCGATATGCTTGATGTTTTAAAGAGCGTTAAGGCGGTGGGCGCCTTGCATGCTGAATTTGTGGTGCGCTAAACACGTTCGACTAGATCAATCTTCGATACGAACTTTTCGGCGCTTCTCGAGATTAATCTGTTTTTGACGCTCACGAAATCTATCTTTGTCCTGCTCGGACGTTTCACTGAAGCATTGCTGACAAGACACGCCAAGCTCAAAATTTCCGTGTTTCACATCTTCCGGCATGATCGGACGTCGACATCCATAACAAAGTTGATGTGGCCCGATTTCCAAACCATGGCCAACGGAGACACGTCGATCAAAAACAAAACAATCGCCGTTCCACAAAGATTTTTCTTCAGGCATCTCTTCCAAGTACTTTAAAATCCCACCTTTTAGGTGAAACACCTCTTCAACCCCTTGGCTTCGCAGATAACTCGTAGATTTTTCGCAACGGATGCCCCCCGTGCAGAACATCGCAACCTTCTGGTTTGCAAAGCGCTGCTTATTGTCTTCCCACCAAGCTGGAAATTCACGAAAATTCTTTGTTTTGGGATCGATTGCACCATCAAAAGTACCAATCGACACCTCATAGTCGTTTCGGGTATCAATCACGACGACATCTTCAGCACTTATGAAATCGTTCCAATCTTCTGGTTCAATATACTGGCCGACCGCGCCCCTTGGATCAACGTCAGGCTGACCCATCGTTACAATCTCGCGCTTCAACCTGACTTTGAGACGCGCAAAAGGTTGCTCTGGACTGGTGCTCAATTTCCAAACCAAATCTGCAAATCCCGGGATGCTACTCAGAAAACCCAAAATGGAATCTATATTTGCTGCTGCACCAGAAATTGTTCCATTGATGCCCTCATTGGCGATCAATAAAGTGCCTTTGATTTCCAGTTCTTCGCAATGCATTTTTACCGTGCTTTGCATTTGAACGGGATCAGCGACTGGCGCGAAGTGATAGAGAGCGGCGATTGTAAACATGCGCGGGTCAGTAGCGGATTTTGACCCTTCAATGCAAGTGACCTATTACAAGTCAACTACCGTGAAGGAGAAAATTATGCCCAAAAATGACGCGCTGCTCGTCATCGACGTTCAAAACGACTTTTGCGAAGGCGGAGCATTAGCTGTGCCGCGGGGATCAGAGGTTATCGCACCGATAAATGAAATGCTGAAACATTCTGATATTAACGTATTCTCGCAGGATTGGCACCCAAGTGATCATAGTTCTTTCGCGGACGTTCATTCTAATAAGAACCCATTTGAAGTAATTTCCATGGCTTACGGTTCGCAAGTTCTGTGGCCGCGTCACTGTGTACAGGGCAGTGAAGGCGCAGAATTTCATAAGACTCTAAATGTGAACACTGCTCAGCTTGTCGTGCGCAAAGGATTTCGCGCAGAAATCGATAGTTACTCCACATTCTTTGAGAACGATCATACAACGGTAACAGGCCTTCACGGATACCTCACATCCAGAAGTGTCAGATCGGTAACGCTTGTTGGCTTGGCGTTGGACTTTTGCGTTTATTATTCAGCTATGGATGCGCGAAAACTCGGGTATGACGTTACAGTTGAAAGCCATGCGTGCCGCGCCATTGATCTTGATGGAAGTTTGGATGCCGCTCTTACACAGATGAAAAATGCAGGGGTCGCCCTGAAATAGCGGCCTCATTGCCCGATTCGTTAATATTCTTGCATCACAGAGGAGGGTGAGCAGAGACCCGAGTAATAGGGGATTTCCCAGCCTAGCAAACACCAGGCTACCATTTTGTGTCGCGATGACGTCATTGTCGAGGGGTTCCAAAGATATGTGGGTCGACGGATTGCACATTTTGGAAAACACCAGATCTTAATGGTTGTCGGTTCCTGTTTTGTAGCGCTTCTAACGACACCATTTTTTAGCTTGCTTGCTTTCGCCATCGCGCTCTGTGGCGAGTTATTGGATTGCTATAATCTCAAGTGGCAATTTTTAGCGCTTGATCAGGGCAAAAATATAAGACTGTGAACATTGCGGCTATGACGACCGCTGCTTTTCAAGCCTTATGAACTTCGATTTGCATCCTGTTGGCCGAACTTCTGCCACAGGGCGGAGCAGGTGTAAATTTCGCGCTCGTTTTTTTTGATGTTTGCGGCGCTCGATGCTGGCTTGATTTGGCTCTATCGCAAGCCTAGTTCTTTGATCCGGTTTGCCCCTTTATTCGCTTACATTTTAGGTCATAATTATCGATCAGTTGGGACGATCAAACGCGCAGCTGAAACCCTTTACGGCCGACGCTCTAACGATGCTGATGATAACCTATATCGTCTATGTAATTTTGCAATATGTCGTGTTGAGTGATGCGAAACACCAAAAGAACAACCGACAAATTTTGGTGAAATCGCAAGTATTAGAAGCATCCGAAAAACTGAAAAAAGAAACGGAGTTGCAAGCGAGAAAGCTGTCACTCGCGGCACGAAAATTCTAAAGATAGTATCATAATTTCAGATTCTTATGGGTGAACAAAGCATTTTCAAAAATCACAGGCTACACGCGCTTCGAAGCGATTGGCCGAACGACTCCCGATTTTTTGAATGATGAGGCGACTGATTTAGAGGTCTCAAAAAAGATTGCATAACACATTCAAACAGGTGACCCAATTCGCGCTGAGGTTTTGAATAAACGAAAAGATGGTGAAAAGGTCCGGGTTGAAATTAATATTGCGCCGGTCAAATTGGATAACGGATCTATTGAAACGACTGGTGTGATTGAGCGCAGATATTACTGCGATCAAAACGCATGAACAAGAGCTCGCCCATGCGGAGGTTCTCGCTGAAAAAGGGGAGCGCGCAAAAAAGCGAATTTCTTGCCACTATGGACCATGAAATTAGAACATCAATGAACGGGATAATCGGCCTGACTGATCGTTTTGCAGACCTTGATCTTTCTGAGGACGCGCAAGCTTACGCGCGAACCATTAACGTATCTGCCGATGCCCTTCTGGCAATTATCAATGATATTTTGGACATCTCAAAACTTGATGTGAGGCACCTTACGATCGAGCCACGGCAATTCGATTTCAATAGTTGTTTTCGCAGTTCCGTCGAATTGTTTAGCCCCCAAGCAGCGAGCAAGGGCATCTATCTGGACGTCTTTCAGGATGAAGTTTTTCCGAAGTAGGTGATTGGCGACAGCGGACGTATTCGGTAAATTTTGCTCAATGTGATTGGGAATGCGGCCTAACGCTACATCGCAAGGCGACGTTCCTGGAGATTGCAACGCTCAGAGTTTTGAAAATTCCAACAAGCAGATAACAGAACAACCCGAAAAGCCGCTGGAATCGAGCTTGGCCTCTCGATTTCGCGCCAACTTGCGCGGCTCATGGATAGCGATATCGTAGTTCACTCTGAACCGGGTAATGGACCAACATTTCAAATCACCTTGATGCTCGGTCGGGCGCAAAACACTCAGAGAAAAAAGGTTGCGCCAGCATTAGCTACCAAGGACATTTCACCGATGTTGGTCCTGGTTGCGGAGGATAACAAAACAAACAGGTTCCTGATTTCGAAGTACCTCAAGGATTTACCCATTGATGTTCATTTTGTACATAATGATCAATAAGCTTCTGAAAACGCGAAAGAGTTATCGCCTAATTTGATTTTTATGGATATATCTATGCCCCAAATGGACAGACTTGAGGCTACGAAACATATTCGCGCTCAACAATAAGTACAGCCGCGTATAATAGCGCTTACAGCAAACGCTTTTGCCAATGATCGAAAAGCTCGTTTCGACGCAGGTATGGATGATTTTTTTTGCAAAACTGTGAAGAAGGCGGATTTTCTTTTGAAGCTTTCCGAACTCAGTGCTGAAATGGCAGCAAATCAGCTTTGATCCGATCAAACCTTTGGCGTATCAAGGCGTAACATTTGCAGGTGAGGGTCGATTTTGGATATTGCAACACGCGTGTGGAACCACAAATGGAAGATTGACCCAATCATTCGCTCCCTCATTGACGATGATTTTTATAAACTTTTGATGTGCCAATCGGTCTTTCAGAGCCACCCAGACACGCACGTCAAATTTAGTCTGATCAACAGAACTAAGTCGGTTCGCCTTGGTGACCTGATTGACGAAGGTGAGCTGCGCGAACAACTGGATCATATCCGTTCGCTATCGCTGAGCCGCGGTGAAAGTACGTGGCTGCGCGGCAATACTTTCTACGGCAAACGCCAAATGTTTCGATCCGACTTTATGGAGTGGTTCGAAAATATGCGTCTCCCCGAGTATCACTTGGAAAAATGCGATGGCCAGTACGAGCTGACTTTTGAAGGCAAATGGTGCGAAGTCATGTTGTGGGAAATTCCCGCGCTCGCGGTGTTGATGGAGCTGCGCAGCCGAGCGGTCCTAGATAACATGGGCAAATTCGAGCTTCAGGTTTTATATGCCCGCGCAATGACCCGAGTTTGGGAAAAAGTCGAACGTTTGTGCGCTGTTGATGGCCTCCGCATTGCTGATTTTGGAACGCGGCGTCGGCATTCGTTTCTATGGCAGGATTGGTGTGTGCAAGCGATGCAAGAAGGGCTCGGCGAGAAGTTCGTAGGGACGTCCAATTGCAAGATCGCAATGAAACGCGACATCGAAGCGATTGGAACCAACGCGCATGAATTGCCGATGGTCTATTCTGCGCTGGCACAGACCGATGATGCGTTGCGTCAGGCCCCCTACCAGGTTTTGGAAGATTGGCAGGAAGAGCACGACGGAAATCTCCGCATCATCTTGCCCGATACCTATGGCACCCAAGGCTTCCTTGAACACGCGCCTGATTGGCTAGCGGGTTGGACGGGTATTCGCATCGATTCTGGTGATCCTGCGACGGGCGCTGAAATAGCGATCAAATGGTGGAAAGAGCGCGGAGAAGATCCGCGCGATAAACTGGTCATTTTTTCGGACGGTTTGGATGTTGAGAAGATTATCGAGCTGCACAAACAGTTTGAAGGTCGCGTGCGTGTGAGCTTTGGTTGGGGCACACTTTTGACCAACGATTTCCGCGAATTGGTGCCGGATGGTGGCCTCGATCCGTTTTCAATCGTGTGCAAAGCGGTCGAAGCGGATGAAAAACCGACGGTTAAACTGTCGGACAATCCCGGCAAGGCAATGGGTCCTGCGGCTCAGATTGAACGATACAAACGCGTGTTTGAATTGGGCCAACAGACCCACCAAGAGATGATCGTTTAATCGTCGTCGGTTATGCGGCCACGGAGCGCTTTAACTTCGCCGCGTTCCTTCTTGGATTTCAAGCGGCGTTTTTTGCTGCCCAATGTGGGGCGCGTTGCAATGCGTCGTTTCGGCGCGACCAGCGCTTTGCGGATCAAGTCGGCCAGTCGTTCGCGTGCGATTGCCCGGTTTCGGGCTTGGCTACGTTCCTCTTCTGCACGGATGATTAAGGCACCGTCTAATGTCCAACGGCGGCCAGCCAAACGCTTCAAGCGGGACTTGACGGGTCCTGTGAGGCTTGGTGAACGATCTGCTTCAAAGCGTAATTCCACAGCAGTTGAGACTTTGTTCACATTCTGCCCACCTGGACCGGAGGCGCGCGTGAACGTTTCCGTCAGCTCCCAATCGGCAATCTCTAAGGTGGGTGTGATTTGTAACATGCGCCCTACATGCCACGCCGCGCCGCCAGACGCAAAAAGGGCCACCCAATGAGCGGCCCTTAATCTGAGTTTCGGAGGCGTGCTAGTTAGGCAGTCGCCAATTTGCGGGCGCAAGGCCGGCTAGGGGTTGCCGCTAGCGGCGCACCTCGCAAATTGTCCCAACACCATTCTCCAATACCTTTTTAGACACAGGATCACCTCCTCTCATTTGTTTCAATCAAGGAAAGGATGGCATGGATATCGGTGAACACCAAACGTTTTTTAGGCGGAATGCTCTCTATTTTTGTACCAACGCGTGGTGATTGCTTTGAACGGCATCAATGCGATCAAGGCGAGGGTCAATTTCACGCCCCAATCTGCGACGGCCAAGGAAGTCCAGAGCGGGGCAACGGGTCCGAACCCTAGAACTGGCAACGTTTCATTTGCCCAGCTCACATCATTAGACGGCTCAAGGAAAATGAGGCCTGCCGAGAATGCGATGGTGAAGAAGAGCGCAGTATCAACCGTAGAGCCGATAATCGAAGACGCCAAAGGCGCGCGCCACCACTTGTCGTTTTTCAACGCTGCGAAGATCGAGACGTCGATCAACTGTGCCACAAGGAACGCCGTTCCGGAGCCAATTGCGATGCGAAGTGTGACCAGCGGACCGAATTCGCCTGGCATCTGTGTACCGATCAGTGAGCAAATAACGCCGACCACGAAACCTACGAAAATTACGCGGCGCGCGGCGTTCGCACCATAGATGCGGTTCATCAGATCCGTCACAAGGAACGCGAAGGGGTAGGTAAATGCGCCCCACGTCAGCCATTGACCAAACAGAAACTGTACGAGGATATTAGAGGCAACAACGATGGTTGCCATGGCAAGGATGCCAGGAAGATAAGTGCGTGTCATATTGAGTGCCCGTTTTTTACAAGGTTGCGGCTACTTCCTCTCTTAAGTGAGAGTCGATGCCGTTTAGGCCTTGTAACGTTGTATGGCAAGTTATTCCTGCAGCTCAAACTCAACGATGATCGTGAATTGGAAGCGACTAAAATTTTCGTCAGAGGTCGCTATGAGACGAATTTTTCCCTGTTGATCACGCCAAGCAGAAATACCCTCAAGATTATCGAATTGTCCGAATTCACTGGCGAATATACGCTCTTGCCCAACGGGTTTGCCGTTACTAAACTGAATATGTTATATTTGCGTGGTAAACGCGAAACCGTTGAAACCACGCGTTAGCACGTAAAGATAATCATCTGGCTCAAAATCTGCGCCAACTGGACGAAAGCTACTGACACGGGGAAGGTTGTAGATGGTGTTCCATGTGCCGTCAGTCGCTCTTTGGTAAATACGAAATGGTGTTCGGATGCTGGCAGATCCTTCGCGCATGACGATGAAATGTCCCTCTGGCGAAATCGCGAAGGCTTCGTACCCGACGTTCTTGGGCGTGTTTGCTTTGAAGAAAGGAAGCTGCTGTGCGTCGGGTGTGCCCTTTGCGTCCACATAGCTTAGAATGCGTGAATTATGTTCAGCAGAGATGTGGAACACACCGTCGGACGCCAGTGCGAGACCCTCCATATCGCGGTAGCGTTTTGGATCAGGCCGCGTTCCATCTTCGATAACCAAAGGAATGGTTTCGACAAGGGTCGCACCCTCCTATAAGCCGTTCTGATCGCGCGTTAGATCGCCACGATATAGCGTTTCATCGTCGCTGACAGCCACAAAACGCAACCCATCAGCGGTGACTGTTAGTCCAGAAACTCCACCGAAATATTTGTATTCCGGATGCCATGAAAAATGTGCAACCGGTTCTGCGCGCGGCTCAGAAAAAAGCGGTGACGCACAGAGATTGGCGCAAATCGCTAACGCGAGCGAAGAACTTCGGCGCATTGCTGAGGCAGGTCAGAAAGAACATATTCGCGGCGCACCCGAGGCTTGGGCTTAAGCGCATTCGGATCGCGCGGCTTGGCCTTTGGCGGGTTCAAAATGTCATTCACCCATTTTTGCGCATCTGCACAGCCATCGCCAGCAGGTGGCGGGTTCTGATCTTTACATCCGCGCGCACCTTTAGGGCAGGCAAGACGCACGTGAAAATGATAGTGATGCCCATACCAAGGTCGAATCTTACGTAACCACCGACGATTGACTTTCTCTGCGTTGCACATCGCAACTTTTGCACCGGGGAACACGAAAATGCGTGCGGTGCGTTTGTCTTTCGCCGCCGCTTTCATGATTTCCATGTGCTGGGGCGTGAACTTGTCGTTGATATACGCACCTTTCGCGCGACGCAGTGAGATAGAGCTGATCTTCTCACGTTCACGACGCGAAAGTTTGAGATTATTCGCAGGCAACATCCAGATATCGATGTCGAGACCAATCTGATGGCTGCGATGGCCAGAAAGCATAGGGCCGCCGCGTGGTTGGCTGATGTCGCCAATATAAAGCCCATTCCAGCCAGGCAATTGCGCGGCCTTGGCAGAGAGTTTTTGAATGAAATCGATTGTCGTCGGATGACCCCAATTGCGATTGCGCGACAGGCGCATGGCTTGCCACGTTGGTCCCGTTTCGGGCAATGTGACAGAGCCGGCAGCGCAGCCTTTCGCGTAAGATCCCAAAGGTGCGGCGCGCTGGATGGAGCCCTTTTTTGCAGCACCAAAAAGCTGTTTTGCTTCTGGTGTTGCGGACAAAGGGAGGGCGACTACCAAACTCAGAACAACGGCAACAACGCGCATCATTTTTCAAAATCGCCATTTTTATGGACGTAGGCTAGCAGGATTAGGCCGATCAAGAAAAGGAAGATCACAGGCGACACGCCTAGACGGGCACTTTGCGTAACGGTTGTGACGATCCCGATGAGAAGCGGCGCAAGGAACGCGGTAGCGCGACCAGATAGACCATAAAGCCCGAAATATTCGGTCGCGCTGTCAGCGTCCGTGTGGCGCACCATCAAAGAGCGGCTGGAGGATTGTAGCATACCACCCATACCACCGATTAAAACACCACAAATGATGAAGAGAAGGTCAGGTGTGCCTGCTGCGACACCTATGCCATAGACCGTATCAGGGGTTATGTTGATCACCGTAAGGCTGACGCACATCAGAATGATAATCGTAAAGGTGATCACGGGTTTTGGACCAAATTGGCGATCTGCAAAGCCACCAAGATAGCTAAACACCGCCGCGCCGATTGCAGCAACAACACCGAAGACGCCGATTTGAGTGACTTCCCAATCGAGCACCAGTTTCGCGTATACCCCACCAAACGCGTAAAGCCCGTTCAGCGCATCGCGGTAGAACATTGAGCCGACAAGAAAGTACCCAAGAGAGCGGCGGGACTTGAGACCTTTAAGCGAAGCGATGACCTGCGAAAAGGCGTCTGAAAAGTTGGATTTTAATTGATCGGTGCGCACTTCGCGTACCCATAGGAAATAAGGGATCATGAACACAATGAACCAAATGGCCGCAAAGGGACCCGTCGCGCGCGTTCCTTCGCGTGCCGCAGGATTAAGACCGAACAAAGGATCAAGGCCTACGACTGTCTTCCCGTTGCCCTGTTCCACCAGTAACAAAAGCGCGATCGCCAGTGCGATTACACCGCCAAGATAGCCAAATGCAAAGCCGGAGCCGGAAATTTTACCAATCTGTTCCCGTGTACCCAAACCCGGCAATTGCGCGTTGGTGAAAATAAGCGCGTACTCAGCACCGATAAAGCCGATGCCGAAGGCAGCGAGCATCCAGAATAAATTGCTCGCATCCGGCGCGGTATACCAAAGGGCTGCGCATCCCAGCACATACATAATACTGAACGACATGACCCACGGCATTTTGCGCCCTGTGCTATCCGCCATCGCGCCGAAAATGGGGGCAGAAAAAGCGATGATCAGCCCGATCAGCGCAGTTGTCCACGCCCAAATGGATTGCGCATTGGCGTCGGCGATCCCTTTCTCAAGCCCTTGGCCAAGGTAGTAAGTCGCAGCAATCGCCACAAAGAAGGGACCGAAGATAAATGTGTTGAGAACCGTATGATAGGGTTGGCTCGCGAAGTCGAAAAAGTACCAACCCCAGATGCGTTTCCGCAAGTTTTTGTTAGCGTTTGCGCTTGTCATTTTTCTGTCCCCTGTGCTTGGAACAGTTAGACAGATACAAACTCATCCGCGCAAGCGTTTAGTCCTGCATTGGCGGCCAAGGGCGGCTTGCATCCGCTTCGATCCAGTTGGCGACCCACGCGGGAATGGGCGGCGATACTGTATCGCGCCCCATTGCTTCCGCTACGCGGGCGGGCGCGACGATACCGGATTTATCGGTCACCGCTGCTCGGTAGAGGGCGTGATTAGCGACCTCACCGTCGCTTTTGATCATGCATTGTTCGAGATAGAAGAACCGTTCATCCCAACACACTGCGCGCGATTTCATCGTGAAGGCTTCAAACGTGCGAATGCGCCTGCGATACCGTACAGATACTCCAGCCATCGTCAGACCCCAACGGTTGCCTTTAAGCGCATCGATCAAACCCGCGCGCTTCGCCAAGGGAATACGCCCGAGATCGAGCAGAGTTAGCGTGCGCCCATTGTTCAGCTCCATCCACATATCGATGTCCCAAGGCCAACATCGGTGATGCGACACGTGGGTTTCGTCAAACCCGATTGCAGGTAGGTTTCGGCTTTGCCACAAAGCTTTGATCATACGAATGAAAGGGTACATATGCGCGCTCCTATTGCGCCCCTCACTTGCGATAGTTTGCATTCGCGTCAAGTCGCGACCCCACGGCACTTGCCGCCGACCCTTTGTGCGACTACCTAGGGGACGACCAGAAATTTCGGAGCCTGCCCCATGTTGTCGCTTTTCCAAATCCTGATGCTGATCCTTGATATCGCGTGGTTCTTCATCGTTGCTCATGTAATCATGAGCTGGCTGATCAATTTTCAGGTCCTCAATCTCAACCAACAATTAGTTGCGCAGATTTGGTATGGTTTGAATCGTATATTAGAGCCTGTGTATTCGAAAATTCGCAGCTTTTTACCGAATATGGCGGGCATCGACCTTGCGCCTTTGATCGCTCTGGTCGGCGTATACGCGTTGCGCATCGTTATCGCGAACAATATCCAGGCCTTTTACTAACACACCATCTTGTGTGAGTTGCTAACCTATGAGACATATCCAGTAAGAGCATAGCAATGCCATTACAGGACATCCCATGGACCGCGCCGCATCGCTGTTAAGCGACGTTTTCGGATTTGACGCCTTTCGCCCCGGCCAGCGCGACATTGTTGATGCTGTGGCGGGCGATCAAAACGTGCTCGCGATCATGCCGACAGGCGGTGGTAAATCGCTTTGCTATCAGCTGCCTGCCTTGATGGATGACAGTGGATTAACGGTTGTCATCTCTCCTTTAATCGCGTTGATGCGCGATCAGGTTCAAGCGCTGAAAGCAAGTGGTGTTGTCGCGGGTGCGCTGACCTCTGGCAACACGGACGAAGAAACCAATGCGGTGTTCGAGGCGATTGACGCAGGCACTTTGCGACTTTTGTATATGGCACCGGAGCGGCTTGCTTCTGGTGGTGCTGTCAATCTGCTGCGCCGCGCGGGTGTGCGCCGTATTGCTGTAGACGAGGCGCATTGCGTTAGCCAATGGGGTCACGATTTTCGCCCCGACTATCTGCGTATCGGTGATCTGCGTCGCAAGTTGAACGTGCCAATTGCTGCCTTCACCGCCACCGCCGATGCAGAAACACGCGTCGAGATCGCAGAGCGCTTATTCGATGGCCAGACCCCGCAAACTTTTCTGCATGGCTTTGATCGCCCTAACATCCACCTAGCTTTCGCTGCCAAAGATGGCCCGCGCCAGCAGATCCTCAGCTTTGCAGCTGCGCGTAAAGGTCAATCGGGGATAGTCTATTGCGGCACGCGCGCGAAAACTGAAGGGCTGTCTGGCGCGCTAAATCAAGCGGGACATAGTGCGTGTTTCTATCATGGTGGCATGGACCCCGATGCACGTCGCAAGGTTGAAGCGCGCTTTCAAAGTGAAGATGGGTTGATTGTCGTGGCCACCGTTGCCTTTGGGATGGGCGTTGATAAGCCTGATATTCGCTGGGTCGCCCACGCGGATTTGCCCAAATCCATTGAGGCCTATTACCAAGAAATCGGTCGCGGCGGTCGTGATGGTGCGCCGGCTGAAACGCTCACCCTTTATGGGTCTGACGATATTCGCCTGCGCCGTAGCCAGATTGACGAAGGCCTCGCGCCCCCCGAACGATGCACGGCGGATCATGCGCGTTTGAACGCACTTCTTGGTCTGGCTGAAGCGCTTGATTGTCGCCGCGCGAGCTTGCTGGCGTATTTTGGTGAAACTAATGTGACGTGCAAAAACTGCGATCTGTGTGACACGCCTGTGGATGTGTTCGATGGCACGATTGCTGTGCGAAAAGCGTTGTCCGCTATCCTGCGCACCAATGAATACTTCGGTACGGGCCACTTGATCGACATTCTTTTGGGCAATGAAACCGACAAAGTTCTTTCGCGTGGGCATGAAGATTTGCCGACCTACGGCGTTGGCAAAGAATACAGCAAACGTGAATGGCAGGCGGTGTTTCGTCAGATGATGGGTCACGATTTGGTGCGCCCTGATCCAGAACGCCATGGCGCTTTGCGCATGACGGATGAGGCATTTCCAATCCTAAGGGGTGAAGCCTCGATCCGGTTGCGCCGCGATAGCATCAAAGCCGCCTCGAAGTTTTCACCGTCTGTCAAAGCCCTCGTAAGCGAGGAAGATGCGCCTTTGCTGTCGGCGCTAAAAGCGAAGCGACGTGGCCTTGCGGAAACCGCGCGCGTGCCAGCCTACATCGTTTTCAACGACAAAACGCTGATCGAAATGGCGCAAGTGCGCCCCAAAACGCTGGATGATATGGCGCGGATTGGTGGGGTGGGCGCGAAGAAGCTCGACACTTATGGCGCGGCTTTTATCGAAGTGATCAATGGCGAGGTCGAAACGCTTCATCCTGCGCGTCGCAAACTTGCGGGGCGTGACAGTGGTACACTTTTTGATCGTTTGCTTGAAGTCCAGGCCGGTCTTGCGCGTGGCGGGGAGGGTCATGACAAGCCACTCAGCTGTTCCGCTTCACTCCTTGCAAAGGTCGCAGCGCAAAAACCACAGAATGAAATGGCGCTTGAACGTATCCTTGGGGAACGGCGCAGTGAAAGATTTGGCCGCGCTTTTCTGGACGTCCTCAGGGAAGCGAGCTAGATCTTAGCAAGGTAAACATGGGGGCGAGTATGTTAGTTGTGATTTCACCGGCTAAGCGATTGGATTGGGCAGAGCGTGACGTCGAGATGAGTGCGCCTGACCTGCAAGACGATGCGGTTCGTTTGTCAAAAACGGCGAAGAACCTGACCCTTGGCGAATTGCGTAAGCTGATGCACCTCAGTGAGGATTTGGCACGGCTTAATCGCGACCGGTTTCAAGCGTTTGAAGCAGAACCAAGCGATGATTTGGTGCGTCCCGCTGCCTTGGCGTTTGCGGGCGATACGTATCAAGGATTGGAAGCCACAAGCTTGGATGGCGACGAGATGCGCTGGGCGCAAGATCATTTGCGGATTTTGTCGGGGCTTTACGGGGTTTTGCGACCTCTAGATGCGATTCAGCCGTATCGTTTGGAAATGGGATCGCGTTTGAAAACCCGTCGTGGCACTTCGCTTTATGATTATTGGCGCACGGATTTATCGAAAATGCTCAACACTCAAGCAGAGGTCATAGGCACTGACACGTTGGTCAATTGCGCGAGTCAGGAGTACTTTGGTGCTGTCGTTCCGAAGGCGTTGAAATTGCGTGTGATCACGCCTGTCTTCATGGAATTAAAAGACGGAAAAGCCAAGATCGTTAGCTTCTTCGCCAAAAAAGCACGCGGCGCGATGGCACGCTATATTATCCAAAACCGCGTGGAGAACGCGGAAGAGATCAAAGCATTCAATTCAGGTGGTTACGCGTTCCAACAGGATATGAGCGAAGGCGACTGTTGGGTGTTCTTGCGCGATTATCCATCCTGATCTGCGCGAATAGGGCGAGTGCCTTAGACTTGAACCTGCTCGATCTGCTCAATGACAAGCGCCTTTTTTAACGGTTTAGTTAGATAGCGATCCGAGCCTGCATCTAAAATGGCCTCTTGGTCACCTGGCATCGCATGTGCGATTATGGCGAAGATAGGGATATAAGTGCGCTTCGTTGTTTCTTTAACGCAAATTTCTTGCGCGCGCCCGCATTGCTTTTGTACGTCAAGGATGTCGCTAGCAGGTTAGTGTCTGTGGCAGGCGCTGTGAAGAGATTGGTGGCAGTGTCAAAACAGATTTGATCATTGTATTCAGTGGTGTTGGTGCCCAGCTAAGCCCATGTTTCGACACCGACGTAGTTGTTGTAATTCGTACGGGTTTTGACGCGGGGCCGCCTTGGTTGATTTGCAATGCCAGTCGCTGAACCGATTGCTAAAGCATCGTGGAACGTGCTGCCATCCGGGGCCATTGTAATACGCATGCGTGTCCCCAAACTAACTAATAAGGGTGCGAAAAATTCATTGTAGCCGTAGAGATGTCTCCGACTGGTACTTTAAATTTAATGGCACTTTATTTTAACTATTTTGGCAATGTTTGTAAAGAAAGTGCGCTGTGCGCATTCACGCTAGCGCACTAAAACGTTAGCATCCAGAGCACTCATGAGGCGCTTTCAATTGCTTCTTGGGTAAAACGAACGACTGCAATCACTTACCCAGAATTTTAGCTTATCGGAACCCCCAAGTCCCTGATTTGACGCCGCTTTCTACTTAGCCGCGAATACCCAAGGCGACAGCTTTCACTTGTGTTCTGCGCCCGGCGCCGTTAGGCGGTTTTTGTGCGCAAGTACCTCGACATCCCCCTCACCATAGTTGTGACGCTCACCCTGACAATCGCGATGCTCTGGCCCCTGGAGGCGCCGCCCCCGGCGCCGGAGGGCAGCGACAAGCTTGTGCACTTCATAGCCTTCGCCGCACTGGCCTTCCCGCTCGCGCGCACGGGCCGCTTTGGGCTGCTACCCGTCTTCATTGGCGCGAGCATCTTCGGCGGCGCCATTGAGCTCAACCAGCCCAGCTTCAACCGCAGCGCAGACTTTAACGACTGGGTCGCGGACGTTGTGGGCGTGATTTTGGGCATTGGCTTGGGCCTGCTTTATCGGCGCCTACGCAGGCACTAGCTTTCTTAATTCTGCTTGATACTCTCCTTATGAGTGTAAATTGAGTTCGTTTCGGGAATTTAGGTTTTCTGCGCGATTAAACGCACACCAGGCTTGTAGCGCTTTCCTGCGCTGCGCACGCGCCTCGCCGAGGTAGCGTTCGTACAGCCGACGTTCGTGGCCTATCTGCGCGAACAATCCCTCGAGGTGCTTGATTGCAAAATTTGCGTAGGCGAGTGCGTTTGGATCAGGCGGCCCATCGGCTATTTTCTTAGGCATACCCGCAAGAACATCCCAGATTTCTTGGCGCAACTTCATTGCGAGCTGCTGTGCGGACCCCGGCTCGCTCTCATGAGTGTCAACTTTGTGAAGCGCCCGGTGGTAACGCGCCTCGGCAATTGCCAGTCTCAGGGCCGCCTCCCGGCGTGGATCGGCTTCGCTTGGTTCCTCCTGGTCGCCTCCAGCGTTATTCAGAATGACATTAAACCACTTCGAGACGATGGCGTCTTCGGGTGGCGCATTGAGGCCATGCTTGCGCGCGTTCTGAGATGATACGGCCTTGCCCGCGTCTGTCACGGGACCGGTGGCGCCATGCGAACCCCTGCTAAGCCTGCGAGACTGGAACGACATCGATCGGCCTCGCCTTCTGAACTTCCCGATACTCCGCAGACAGTTGGCGGGCTCGTTTCTCCAAATTTGGGAGGGTGTCCGAGTGGCGCCGGTAGTTGAAGTTTTCAAGGTATTGCTGGCTGAGGATCAGCCGGGGATCAACGCCAAGTGTAATAGCCTCAGCCGTCGCCTTCCCCCGGATTAATGGGTCCACTGATTTTAGATCGGTGACTAAGTTATCTATGCGGTTACTTATGGCGTCCCAGTCAATCGGGTCTTCGAAGTCATCCTCGTCACCACCCGCAGCCTCAAAGTACTTTAATAGCCTCCGATACTCTCTCTCCCCTTCCCCATTAAGTGCATCCCTTATCTCAAACCGGATCTCTTTTTCAGTCCCCACGGATAACTCAATATCCGCCGAGGCCTTCCGCTGAAGAATGGCCCAGTTAAGGTCGACGAGTTGCAACGCCAATACATACTCATAACTTGTGGCTGGCTCCAAGTCAGAGAGCGTCGCGGTCTTAAAGGCCTCGTAGGCTGGGCTGAATTCGCCAATAATGGCCGGGCGCTCGGGCAGGAGGGCGTCAATTGGGAGTGCGCCCAGGTCACCTGAAAAAGGTGAGTTTAAGTCATGTGTCATAAAGCTGCTCTCAGTTGTTACCGCTGAGCAAACTGCATGGAGCATATGCGCCGAATACCTTGAAGTCATATTATGCCGACGCGCGCGCATTTGTCGATTGGTGCGATGAAAGAAATGTTGATCCGTTTCCAACAGCATCCGAAACACTCTGCGCATACATAGAATGCCTACAAGTAAACGGGGCCTACAGTTCAATCCGTCGGCGGATCTCATCGCTCAGAAGACTAAACAAAATGCTGGGGTTTCAAGACCAGACGCGCACCGAGGAAGTCTACCTCGCAATACGCAGACTTAAGCGCTCCAAGTGTATGGAACAGAAACAGGCCGTCGGGATCAACTACGACATACTCGTCAAAATGATTGCCGCCCAGCCCGACACGCTCGCGGGCGCGCGCAATCGCGCCCTACTCTCATTGGGCTACGACTTCCTGGCGCGCCGATCCGAACTCGTCGCCATTCGAAGTAACGACTTGAAGTTCACACCGGACGGCGCACTGAAGGGGATGATCAGAAAAAGTAAAACAGACCAATACGGGAAGGGTCGGCTCGTGTTCGGCTCCGAGAGGAGCGCCAAGTTGGTCAGGAAGTGGATGAGACTAAAGCCTCAAGAAATTCAACCCGTCTTCTGCGCGATCAATCACGGGAAATGTGAGGACCGCGCCATTTGCGATAGAAACGTGAACGACATCATCAAGCGCGGCGTCGTAAAGGTGAAACGATGCGAGCGGCCAAGCGACTTGGAGGTATCGGGGCACTCGCTGCGCGTGGGCGCGGCCCAGGACTTACTGATTAAAGGTTACGACCTTGCCGCAATCATGCGCGCCGGCGGATGGTCAGACCCGAGTACCGTCTCAAGGTACTTGCGGTTTTCTCATCACAACATATGGAAATGAGCATTGGAGACACCCACAAATCTGAACTTAGTAATTAATACGAAAAACGCAAGAATTACACATTGATATATAGAAATTAATGCCAATTAGAATCGCCGCAAAAGAACAACAAGAATGTGATAATTATAAATTGACGGAAAAACTTACAGTTCATTTTTGTCTACACGAATTATATCAGTCGCAATGTGTCCGTTACGTTTTAATGCCAGTTGCCAGGCAGATACATATTTCGACATCGACACATTCACATCAAATTTCTTACAGATTTTCTCTTTAGCGCGTGAAGCTATCGATTTTGGAAATATTTCTGACGATAAGCATTTCTGAATAATATTATAAGCTAAATTATAATCATGCATCGGCACCACAAATCCATCTATTCCTGCATCGATTAGCTCGGATATACCTTCAGTTTCCGAAGTAATTACCACACAATTCTGGTACATCGCCTCTTTCAGAACATTTGGAAGTCGCTCTCCACGATAACGAGACAGCAACAAAAAAAAATGTGTTTCCGCCATGATTTCGAGCAACTTGGAATGTGAAATGTGTCCAATGAAAGAAATACTTTCATTACAACCAAGCTTTTTCGCAAAATTGAGCAAGTCGGCTCGTGCGGGCCCATCGCCAGCAATTATTAAATGCGCCTCAGGCGAAGTGTCTAGAACCAATTTGAAAGTTCTTATCACATCATCAAATCCTTTACCCTTAATCAATCTACCAGCTGCTAAGAAAGACGGGTGGGGCATATTACTAAATTTTTGAATGTTGTCGTCAAACGACACACTGAGTTTAGTACCACGCAGAACGACATTTACACTTTCTGCGTTAATTCCTAATTTTTGGATTATTGGGATATTGGATTTTGAATGGGTAAACAGTAAATCGACTTCTTCCGCTAGAGCTGCGCTACCCGGGTATCCGGCGATCAAATCGTGTGCTCCCAAAAACTGGGATACTACAGTACCGGGCATGTATCGTTTAACCAAAAAGCCAAGCATTGTTGGGTAATGCCCCCAAAATAAATGTACCACATCTGGCTTTGAACGGTAAACTTTGTCGAAATGCCCCAGCACCGAGGGCAACAACATAAGACTCTTCAAAAGATGACGCGGTTTCTTACCTGATACCATCACCACCCAATTTAGCAACGACGCAGACTTCCGCGGAGATAGTACGAAAAACTTCAATGCATTAAGCAACGTAATTAACGATAGATTTTCTACAAGCAACCCACCATGATTGCGTTCACGCATCAAAGAGTTGTGCATACGGTGCCTCGGTCTCAAACCAAATACCATAATTTCGTGGCCCTGGTTTTGCAGTGTCTCTACATCGAGAGATAAAAACGTTTCGCTTGGCACAGGAAATTGCATCGTGATATACACAATTTTCATTTTTTTAACCTCTACCCGGACGACCTGAAAGTTGCATTCACTGATGCAAGCATACCTAATGTAGAATAAAAGAAGAACGAAAGTCTTACTTGCTCTGTAAAATTATTCCCAATACTTAATGCTGAGATTAGTAGATACCAAATAAAGACACAAAGAAATAATGGATACAACGGATGCCGATGTCCGATAGCTCTAAGTATATTCCATGAATAAAAGATCCCACAACAAATCGGGACTAAGAAATATAAAAGCAAGCCAGTCAAACCATAACGATAGAATTGATAGTTGTGTATCGACTCCACATATTCCAATTCTGACTTCGCTGGGCCATTTCCGAATAATAGGATTAAGGGATGATTTGCTTTGTCTAAGGCAAATAAAAACTGTTCAATCCATATATTTCCAGATCTTCCTATCCCTTTACCTTCAAGCAGACGAATAAATTGACCAGTAAAATAACTAAAGTTTTCAATTAAAAAATTGATTGTCATTAAGAAGACGATAATCACGCTTAAAATAATGAACTGAAGAAAAACAAACTTATGCGAAAGAAATCCCGGTCTTCTTAAATATTCCAGAAATAAAAGGGTGACTGGAAGCAGAATAAAAAACCCAATAAGAAAAGAACCGACAGCTGAACGTGACTGTGGCAAGATGAGCATAACCACGGCAACAACTAATGGAAGAGAAAAAAACTTATTTGAATAAACTAGCTTAAAAAAAATAATAAAATAAAAAACGTTATCATAAAAGCGAAATCATAAGGGTTTATAAATGGTGTGGATACACGATGAGTTTTCACATTATGTGCCTTGGTGTAAAGCAAACTTAAGGCGTCATAGATACCAAAAAGTTGGTTTAAACCTAAGATAACAATTCCAATGAAAATATATGGAAGTATTGAGTCTAACTTACGAATATTCACACTTTCACTAAAAACAAGAAAAGAAAAGGTAAAAACTAATGCATATAATACTGGGCGATGAAACTCAAAATAATCCCTAAAGTTTATTTGAACGTCACCAAAAATCATACCAACTCTCATTGAAATAGTTATATGCAAGAGCAACACAAAAAAATGAGTATAATTTGCAAATAACATCTTTGATAGTGTACTGAGTTAAAATGCAATTTTGTACCAGTGCTCAGGAGAAGTGACAGAATGCAAAGACATATCAACCCACCATTTACTAAAATAGAACCAGCAGATCCAAACTGGGATTGGAACGTAGGAAAGAAAATTGCATAAATGAGCGCTATCGAATACAACGAAAAAGATTTTAATTTAAAGTGTCGCTTGATGATTCGTATATTCGGGAGTTGCTTGTAACTGAAAGACTAGTACAATCGTTTTCCAATAACAGTGATCTCAAATAGCGGCCATGTCCTGCGTTACTTAGCATTCAACGACTAAGTCTCATATAAATATTAAAAGCTACATGCATAGCTGATTTTAACACAGAAAAACCAAGTCCTTCACGGAATACGAGATAATTAAATTTTATATTTTGCAAATGTCCACTAGACAAACTACCGTCAGTTATATGATAGTTTACCAGGGTCATGTTAACGCCTTTAATAATATTCTTTGGATTATTTTTAAGTAATTGAAGCCAAAATAGGTAATCTTGCCTCCGACGTAAATTAGTCATCCAATCGCTACGAATACAACTGGCCCTAACAATAGAACTACTCATTGGGACATAGTTGTTTTTCAGAAGCATGTAATAATTTATGTCCTCTGGTACAGATGCACGAGATATTCTTACACCGTTTTTTATTCGATTGATTGCGGTACAACACGCTACAACAGTGTCATCATTAAATGCAGGCAACTGATTTGTAAGTTTTCCGTTGATCCACTCATCATCTGCATCGAGAAACGCAATAAACTCACCACGAGCTTTTTCTATACCAAGTCTCCTCGAACATCCTGCACCTAAGTTCTGGTCATTAAAGATCCATTGTAACAATCCATGGTCATATTTTTTTAATAAACATTCACGATCAATGTGAGGGTTATCACAAACAAGTATAATTTCTAAAATATTTGATGGCTGCTCTAAGACGGAGTAGATAGCCCGCTCTAGCTTTTCATCATTGGAAATAAAGGGAAGTATAACGCTTACTTTCGACATGACACTTCAAACTGAATTACACACAAAATCAAACACACGGTTACCACCTCAAGATAATATAACTTTTTTAAGTTTTACGGTACGGAACACCAACCGCAACTGTTCCTTCAGTAACATCACTGATTACGAGTGTGAGCGCACCAATCTTCACCCTATCATCGACCTTGATACCACCCAAAACTTTGGCTCCAGTGCCAATGATAACATTGTCTCCAATACTTGGCATTTTATTTTCACCACCAGGGTATTTATTACCAATTGAAACGCCGTTAAATATATAGCAATTTTGTCCAATAGATGCTCCAGGACCAATCACTATATCTATAGCATGCCCTAGTTTAAGTGGAATTCCTATGCTTGCTTCTGGGTGAATATCACAACTATATTTCTTGATAGTACGCACATATATGAGTTTAGCAAATAATTTAAGTAATTGAAATCTTGATTTATTAAGATGATTGTAGACTCTAAAACGCGCGACAACTGCGAATTCAGGAACCAATAGTGAAAATATGACACCAACAGACGTTTGCTTGTACTCACCATTCTGGTTGTACTTTGACTTATAAGCATGTAGGTCTTTAATTATGATATTTAGCAGACTCATCTTACTTTCTATCTCGTGTAAACCGATCTGAATTTTAAACAGAATTTTCGCATGTTCCATTCAATATTAAATGCGGTACTCTTTTCAATCTTAACATATCTATGGATATATAAGTATTTTAAAAGACAAAATTGTACATATCCTGGATGTTCACCGAAAATTTGATCGAACAGGACGTCTGGTTGCGATTGATCTCTATGACCATCTGCATATTTCTTTGATAAATTCAAATCTACATTATAAATGTAAATAGTATTTGTCCTATTATATAATAAATCGAGCGCAATATTTGGAACTGCATT
>Ga0206129_10000435_pt1 | contig 66246 bp, 66 predicted proteins | sample Helgoland_Spring_8_FD_148616 | JGI IMG/M metagenome (GOLD analysis project Ga0206129, IMG submission 148616) | Pelagic subsurface seawater microbial communities from Kabeltonne, Helgoland, North Sea - Helgoland_Spring_Bloom_20160502_2 | ecosystem: Environmental > Aquatic > Marine > Epipelagic ... | reverse complement strand
AAAACCAAGACATATGCACCGTCGTAGTCGTCACCGTCGTAGTCGTCACCGTCGTAGTCGTCACCGTCGTAGTCGTCACCGTCGTAGTCGTCGCAGATAATTAAAATAATATATAATAATAATAATATAATTATTATATATATATATGACATACACGTCCTATAGTAACTATTTGGAATATAAACATCATAAAAAAACGGCTTCTTCGTGCAATAATACCTTTTCATCATATGGAAAATATAACAGGTCAATTAATAGTTGTCGGGCGTGGTGGACGAATGATACGTTGCACAATAGAATTGCAATTTCTCCGTGCAAGGCGTTGCCAGCGGGGTTAACAACACTAGTTATAAAATACAAAAAAGACCCGACAACCAACTCCAGTATTGGGAAATGCTGCAATTAAAAAACGATATTATCACTAATCCATTTATTTATTTGTGATTGTATAGGGTCTAGCATTATGTTTAATCCAGTAAGATACGTGTCGTAATGTTCGGGACTTTCCGAGGTAAGAAGTATTGTATTATTAATCAAATCGATGTGGTGGGGCTTATATATTTTGGTAATATTTATAAATATATCATCAATGGAGTTTTTTTCATCAGATGTATCTGTCTCAGTTTCAAATACATCTGGTTTTTCTAACATTGTGCGATACATACGCAATGTATGCAGAAGTGCGTTCTTATCACTATCAGAATAGGTTTGTATTAATTTATCAATACCGCCTTTACTTAATTCAATCAATCGAGAAAATAGTTGCCTCCCTGTATCGGTTTCCCCAAGTTCGCTTTTAGTATAAAAAGTATTAAATCTTCGAATAACATTAAATAAAAAATATAAATCATCTCTAGCGTCGTGATTATACGAACGAAATAATCCCTGCTTCCACGTAGGTTGCTGTACAAATAATAAATTATTTGATATAGATAGTTTTGTCCCCTTTGGACAAAACGACAGTAGTGCGATCTGCGTTATTGCTTGCAGTGGTTCTAAAATGGTCTCGAACCGTTCTTTTTTTTTCTCGGAACATACGGTTGAATATATTGAGTTTAAAACTTGCATATGTAATCTACTTATTATTTCTAAGATAGCTTTAAACTATATTGTTTTTGTAAGAAGATATTATTCGCAACCACATTTTTATTATAAGGAAGCCTATGCTTTTGACACCATAGTTTACATTTATGGATGTTAGACTTTTTTAATATCTCTAATTTATCGCTTTTATTGTTATCGATTAGATTTAATGTGTTTGAAATACACTCAATCTGCTGTTGTCCACACGTTGCGTTGCATTCTTCAATCTTGATGTTTAATAGATAAGGGGCGGGAATATCAAGAATACTTGTCATATTATCAAAATTTTCATCTCGATAAATGTTTAAAAATTTATGAATTAATGGCCTAACCTCCTCCGCGGGTAGTCGGAAATTCTTACATACAAGATATTTCTCGGAATTTGCGTGGCGACTTGTATAAGGTTTAACAAAAGATACACTTTTATATAATATCGTTAAGAGATGAATTATGTTTACGGATATGTTTGTGAATGTATCAAATAATTTTATAATAAACGCCCCTCCTGTTTTTTGCATAGAAACTGCAAATGCAACTTGGCAAAAAATTAACTTGGCACTTACGCGTTCTTGCTGATTAAAATCTATAGAAAAATCAAATCCTCCGTCACCAGTTATTAAATCCATAGAGTTTTTATACTTATCAAAACAGTATTGTAGATTATCCGGATTTGTCAGGTTTCCCTTATTATCGCATCCTTTCTCAATCCTAATATTTTTACACTGACTAAGTAGATACTCTGTTTTTTCCCAACCGGGTATGGTCCGGTCAAAATCATCTACTAGTGTCATACCATAATATTCATCTGTTTCGTGATACTTATTCTCATCGGATTTTCTCATATCGGCCAACGCCTCGATGAAACCACCTGGTCCTTCCGCCAAATGAAAAGACTTTAGTGTAGAAGGAAGCTCTTTTAATATTGATAATAAATTGCATATTTCAACCATTTTGTAATATGAGCGCGATAAAGGAGTTAGTTTACATATAGATGTATTTGTTCCCGATACAGGAGTATGAATATATTCATACGGATTTGTGTATTTCTTATATTTGTCCCACTCAGCAGGACAATCATCTATTTCGGCTTTTATAATGTTTAAATATGAAAATAGCGTCTTGTTCAGAACAGGCCGAAGCATATCGTCCTTAATCGATTTCATAGATATTAGATTATCTATATTATCAATGCGAGTAATAATAGGAAGTTGTATGTAACTCATAGTTATATACAACTTCTTTATATTTTTAGGTAGTTTGTAGTATTATATGTGATAATCAACCAAAACTGGTAATGCTGGGAAAAGGTTGGCGTGTGGTGCGATTGGACACGCTGTTCTTAAAATTGTATTCAACTTGTTACTAATAAATTTATATAGTATTATATTATTAATGAAAAACATTTTTTTATTTTTAACTACATTTTTTTTATGTTTTATTATTTATAAAAATTTTAAAACAAAAAATTTTATAGAAACGTTTGGAAATAGACAAAGTCGGCAAAAATTAAATAGAACTTTAAAATTTATTGTTCAATTACTACATAAAAATAATATAAATGATTGGTTTGTATGTTACGGCACACTACTAGGTTTAATACGTGAAAACAATTGTATAGATGGTGACGACGACATAGATATTATTGTTGAAAAGAAAAATTATAAAAAAATTAAAAATCTTTTACTAACACATAATTTAGAAATCGAAAACTATGATAATGGAATTTTAAAAACTAAAGAAACAAATGAGTATGCGTCTATAGATATATATATGGCTGATTATAATGAAGATAATGTTTTTGATATATGGAATAAACTTACCATACAAAATTGTTACCTAAATAAAAATAAAAAAAATTTTATAGAAATAAAATGGAAAGGAGAAAAGGTTTATATTCCTAATAATTATAAAAAAATTTTAGTCAATACATATGGTAAAGACTGGATGATAAAAAAAAATGAAAAAGTACCTATGACTACGAATACTATATAACTTTTTTATGTTATATTTATTAAAAATAAATTAAACCCCCGATTTATTTTTATAATCTCTCCGGGATATATTTTTGGTTCTATAGTCAGTTTTTCTTCTTTATTATCTTCTAATTTGTTTGCTTTTCTCAACGCAGAACCAATATATATATATATTAATAATTTACCTACTTAAAATGAAGGATTTGTTCATTCTAATACAAAATGATATTCCCGCGGATTATTTCCCTCTTTTACAATCATAATAACCCAATATAGTCGGGGCGGAAATCATGCTATATACCAGTGCACCAATTACTAATGGCATTTATATACATCTACAATTATATAATTCGTGTATAACGCTTTATGGGTGTATTATATAAATATCTATTTCTTAATCTTAAGAGTTTTTTTCCTCGTCCCCTTTTTTATATTTTTTTTAGCAGGCGCAGGCGCAGGTGAAGCAGGCGCAGGTGAAGCAGGCGCGGGTGAAGCAGGAGCAGGCGTAGCCGGCGCAGGCGCAGCAGGAGCAGGCGCAGCAGGAGCAGGCGCAGCAGGAGCAGGCGCAGCAGGAGCAGGCGCAGCAGGAGCAGGCGCAGCAGGAGCAGGCGCAAGCGAAGCAGGAGCAGGAGCAGGCGCAGGCGAAGCAGGAGCAGGATCTTGCAAAACCTCTTCATCGATCATATCCTCGCCTTGCGACTCTTTAACAGCAGCTACTTCCCCGAGGAAGCTTCTTGCAATAGTTTCGGCGTCCACATTTCTCACCTTTTTGTATACGAAGTATTTATTCAGAAACGATATTTTCTTCTCAGCTGGACTCATATGCAGCGTTTTATGAAATGTTTTTTTCATTCTCGGGAATTTCTCCGTTTCTAGTTCCAGCTTACTGTATAAACTTTGGAACGAGCCGATAGCGGATGGGAAGTTTAATTGTTTTGCTTCTAGATCAGTAATGGGAACGAAACCGTAGTTTTCCATCATTCTTGTCAAATATTCATAATTTACGAGATACTCGCGGGCAGATTTATTAATACTTTCTTGGTATACATTAATCGCGAACCCTAGAGAACTTTCGTCTGCAACAAAACTCTCCGACGTATACTCTTTCGTAACAGACCATATTTTTTTATTTTTAGAGTGCAACGATTCTTCCTCCCCAAGTTTTTTATCTGCAAGCATATTAAATATTTCGAGACCATCATAGCTTGTTCCAATAAAATACCCGCCAACTTTTGTTGTTTCGCTAACATTTCGCAGTAAATTATGGAACGTGTCCTTGGTTTCAAACATATAATGGATAGCGAACTGTATAGAACAAATATCGAAGCCATCCTTAGCTATTCCGTAATTTTCATAAACGGCCGCACCAAGCTCCTTTTTATCTTTCGCACCCTTCCCGAACATAGCGTTTGTAATTTGTTTTCCCTTTGCGGTAAAGATACCAGTTGTGTTGCGAATATTAAACGAGGAGTTTCCCGTTACAAACAACGCCCCGTGAACATTTTGTATTTTTTTACGATTATTAATATACCTTGCGCAAGCACCATCTAGTCTATTTTGGATATTATCTGGCGAAAGGTCAATCCCAAACACAAATTTCAGATTGGCGCTTCGCCATTTCGGCAAATCGCCCCCCTTTCCTACGGCAAGGTCAATTAGGGTATTCCCTCTAACAGATACACTTGTAATTAGATGTTTTTTAACATACATATTGTGGAATTCTCGCAATCCCTGCGTTTGGCTATCTCCCGTTTTTACATTATAATATACTTCCTCGTCGGTAACCTCGTCGGGGATGGTCTCGCCTGTCCGGATCATTTCAACCGTAATGGGCTTATGTATAGTATTCCAATTACTATTCGCCACGTGATATGCATTTCCAAAGTTTCGCCCGTGACTTCTGAAATCCGCGGTTTTATCATAACGAACGCGCAGCGGAACCCATCGCCAAAACTCTTCTCTTTCTCGAACATATCTAAATTCAACAATCATATTGTCCTCAATAACCTCTCCCTCAACAGTTGTCATTATTTTATTGTTCGTTGGCCCGCTTCCCAACATTATATTACAAATCCCAGCATTCATATCGGTTGGATTTGTTGGGAAGAATTGCATCGGCTTGTAGGAGTCATTGCTGTCTTTATCTCGAGAAGATGGGAAGTTACCATCAATTAGATTCTGGCACGGATTAATATATCCGTGCTTGCTTTCATCGAACCCAACGCGAAGAATAGCGGTTTTGTATTGGCTAATCTGTGAGTTTGTATTTACATCGGTGCCGCTGTGGTAAATATTTCCAACAAAATCTTGACCATCTGTGTTTTTCTTTAATGTGACAAGAAAGTCAATTGTATTAAACTCAACTGGCTTCCATTTGAAAGAGTGTTCCCACGTGGTCTTCGTTGGGAGGGTGGTTGTCTTCCCAACCGCGTCTGTCCCAACACCGAATCCGGCTGGGGTAAAGATCAAGCCGTCTGTCTCGTATTCAAACAATCCATCTTCCTCCTTTGCCAGGATTGTATTGCACGCTTGAAAGATACTTTTCCCGGCACTCCCTAGGTAAAATGTTTTCACAATAATGTTTAGGGGTGCCCTCTTTTTTTTAACAACAGACTCTGGTTTCAAATCGTGGACTACTTCCAAAAGACTAGCTAGTCTATAATCTTTCGTCACAGCCATATCCACACCGGTGAATGCTAGTCCACGAACATCTTGTTTATTAATATAATATACGTCAAATGCAGCATATTTGTTGATAAATTCGTGTTTCTTATTGTAAAGGATATGCTCCCCATCAATAATCGTATTAAATACCTCCTTCTTCTTAGTTATTGTTCCCGTAAATTGGACGTTCATGTTTGTTGTAATCAAATAAATTCTGCCAATATTATTTATAAATAGCAATTTTCTAGAACCATCTGCTTTTTCTGTAACAGTATAATTATCTCTAATATTCGGGACCTTTACATTTTCGTCAATAGGAATAACATTCTGCATATGGAGGGTGTATTGAGACGGTCCAACGAAATTTCTAGGGTATATTCTCATCTCTGGTTTATATTTATCTGTCCATAGGATTCGCATATAATCCTGAGACGTTTTATCCATTTCTGGATAAGAAATGGGGTAGTTTGTTTCCTGGAGCCCAGAAAGAATATACCGGATCAGCTTTTTAATACCAATGTCGATAGTTACGCTAATCGTTTTGATAAGGGCAGAATTATCTGCGTCAGGGGTTTCCAGCTCGCCTAGTATTGTTTTAATCATTTCTTTGACTTTTTCATTATCAACCTCAATCTCAATCTCATATTGTTCCGGTGACTGAAGCGTGCCCGAATCTATAAAATTATATTCTGGTGAGGGATATTTTCCGAGTCTTTTCGAGGATTTGACTATACTTACATCAACACTGAGCGGATAATCTGCGTGAGTCAGCGAATTTCTAGATATATACCTAAATGTTTTTTTGCTATCTTTCCAAGAGTCTATTATATTTCTAATAATCGGATTATCGTCTGAATAGCTTTTTTCATTCTGGAGGGCCGTTCTGAAATTAAAGTCATCGTTATTAACGGGATAGACATTTTCACCCCCATATTTTATGTAATTCTTTTGCTGATATGTTGCATTCATATCATCAGACAGCTCGTTCGTCTTGCAATATTTGGAAATGTTTCCTATACCGTTTACTTCTGTGCGAATAGTAGACATTTTCTTCCTCCCGGTATTAGGATCAATATATTCATTAAATATCCGCAAACTATTTTGAGTCTGATTAATACTAAACCCATTAGATACAACACGCTGAATAGCGTTATTGTATTCAATCCTTGATATTTTATGGCGCCCCCTAGTTGCGAATTTAACCTCCAATTCCAAACTTTCGTCGGCGACCTCCGGAGATAGATGGAGCTGTTCAACATAAAATTTGATTAGCTCATCCATATCGGTAATATGGGGTTTCTTAGACATATATATAATTGAATAATAATATTTATATTATTGTTCAATTTTATTAAAATTTGGTGAGGATGTCTTCATATAGCTTTTTCTTGGTTTTCTTTTTCCCAAGTTCATTTATTAGTGTGACTTCTACCTTATGTGCAATCTCCTGTAGTTCAGCAAGCTTATATGCAGAAAACGAAAGGATTGGCTTGGCGTGGTTTAAAATTTCATAAAAGTCGTTGGTAATCGTATCTACATTGATTTTTGTGACTATACCAATATCACCTTTTTTGTCTTTTTTAAGAACATTTACGGAAGCCCCAGCGTCACCAATAAATTTATAAAATGTTCGATTAACAATATACAATATGTTTACTTTATAAATAAGACACAACGCATATAGACACGAAATTGTAATGGTCTTTTCATTTATTAGGTCATTCTCAATATTTATTCGCTTCAATTTATGTGCCTTAATGAGGGTTTCGTTGTTGATTAAATCCTCGGCAGCATTTAGTTTGAATGCCTTTTCCGTCTTAAATACATTTTTATATACAGAATCATAGCTATCCTCCCCGAATTTTAATATATAAAAACACCAAAATAATTTATCTTTATGCGAGGGAATAAGAAACACGTCCTTTATTTTTTCAGGTTTGGCGGATACCTTTGTATTTTTTGAAACACCCCGGGTATTATTTATGCTTTTTTGGGGATTTTCTATATTCCACGCGTCGCGAGTCAACATAAATGTTTTCAACGAATTCACCATATGTGCTGTTTGCATTATTATATAGTAAGTTCTACATTATCTTTATTATCTTTATTAAAATACGTCTCCTCAAGACGCTTTTTCTCGTTTTCAATAATATCCAACCTCCCCGTTTGTTCGTCGACATAGTTTACATAATTATTTAATGAAAAAATAACCTCTTCCTTCAGCTCTGTTAAGTTTATAAACGTGCCATTTTTGTTTTCATTTATATGTATATCGGAGTTTCGTTTTAATATGCTAAATACCTCGATTTGGTGATATTGGGGCATCTTCTCTATTTTGGTTTTGAGAGTTTCTAGTGAGGACATATATATATATTGCTTTATTATGTTATTTTTATGTTTGTTTGTTAATTAATCGTTTCTTCTTGATAATTTTTAGTTTTTTCTGTGGCGGCAAAAGTTCGGCAATAATAGATATGAATGGGTCATTTAGTTCATATCGCTGTCCAATTACGCTTATATGAATTGCATCGTTTACGGAAACACTGTTAAAATATTCTGTAATATCGTGATGGTCTCTTGCAATAAATATAACGATTGGACTGTCAACATCGCCGAGCTCCGCACGAATACCTGCCTTGGTAATATTTTTTACGTTGCAAGAGATTTTCATCCCCTCAACCGGCATACAAACGTCGCATTCAAACGCAACATCGAATTTAACGTGGTCACTTTTAACAATTCCGCTAGAATATGTCAGGATTTTAATAGATTTTTTTTTAATATACCCTTCGACAATACACTTTCCTTCAAACTGGGAAGACAGAACACGCTCTAAAGTGTTCTTTAGTCCTTTCCCAATATTATTAATATTAATAGATACGGGTCTAGTAATTAGAATTGTATTGTATACGTTATCAGTATGTTGGACGGGTTTCTGACTAAGTTTATTTGACATACTATATTAAATTAATATTATTCTTTATTTTAAATCAATTTTTACTTTATCTCATTCATATATTAATCAGGTTTTTATATAAACCTGTTTATTATTTTCTATGCTGTTTTTTTTCCATAAAATTGAATCAATCTAAAACGGGTTTTCTAATTTGCAAACACTCATCTAATGTCTATTCCTAACCGTGTGATTCAACAGAAGCTCTATTTTGGCGATGTGCTCGCCCCAGGATTGGGTGGAAAATCAGTTAAATCAAATCTGCTACCAGAGGAAATTATTAAATTAGAAAATGGAGGTTATCCACCAACAGATATTTTGAAAAAAGCCATTGATGAACGGGCTCATATTATTGTAAAGCCAAACACTTCTCCAGAAGCCAATTATTATATTAAGGGATATTCTCACAAAATGTCATATAAAGAAATTAAAAATAAGGTAAAACAATCGGTGGGAACTGGTCTTCGACAAAATACTAAGCTATGGTTATTGAAATATAAATAATTAGTTTATAACCCAAAGTTCATTTACTATTTCTTCAGATTTTATTTCAGCATATTCTTTATAATCTTTTTCAAATCTAATTTTATAAAATGGATTATGACCTATTGGGTTGTCGTCGTACTCCTCACCCATATCTTCTTCTACTTTGTATATTATATCATTCAGATGATCATATAAAATGGTCTCCGCCCACTCAACCAGCGCATCATAATCGTAGTCAGGTTGCTGCTCGCACTCCCACTTGTCTCTTAAGTATTCATCTGACCCATCGCACTCCCACGACCCTAACGCCACAATGTCAAACCAACGATAATAATCAGATAAGGCTTCTTTTATATTTTCTGATATTATTTTATGTTTCAACAGCTCAGCTGAGTTATCAAGATAATCAAATATATATTTTACAAAAGTATCGGGTAAATTAAATTTTAATGTTATGAGATGCGTTTCACGCTTTTGTGAATTGAGCAGCTGTGTGTGTTTTTTACTTAACATAATTATAATATTTATTATATAATAAATATCATTTCAATTTTATATATTATTTATCTAGATTATGCATTATTGCGTCAATTGGCGTAACAAACCAAGTAAGATCGTTCTGTTCGACATAATTATAATACCGCAAATACAACTCCTGAACAGCACAAAGATGTATTTTCGAGGCATCTAAAAATTTATTCATATTGTCCTCTTCCCCTCCGTGTATAAAGATTTTTTTCAATACGGCGGTGGCACTACCCTTAGAAGATTGGTCGCAACGCGCACCTTTATTTCTTTCATTTGTAAAATCCTTTATTTTGAAGACCATTATACCGTCTTTCTTAAATTCTGAGATGTAACCAATATATTTATTAAATATTTTCTTATGTTTATGCTGGATATCTACGATCTTCTTTTTTATTTCTCCGCGCAACCGATACATATCTGCATCGTCTCCCTCCTCCCATTTATTTCTCAATTCGTCTAGTTTTTTAACGATAAGAGTTCTGGGGGGAGTTTTTTTAGAATTATGCAATAAAAGACCTTTCATATTATCAACGATTAAATACTTTTCATCAAAATACGCTTTTATATTTTTACTAAACTCCGGGTCTAGTCTTGCATCTTCCGTTTCTAGATGGTTCAGCAAAATAACTATCTCTTCAAACAATAAGCTTTCAATAATATGGTCGGTCAAAAGCCTTAATAGTATGTCTTTTGAAATACCTAGCTCGTTCTCCATCGTGGAGATTGTAGCTCCACAATATCTATACCAGTCCTTAACTCCGCGCTCAACAACCCACGGAGAACTCCCAATTATATATTGTGAGCGTATCTTTTCAATAATACTCGCGGATGACTCGACATCATCCTCGTCTCCAAAATGCATTTTACTTGGGAGTGCTATTTCTTGTTCTATTTCAACTGATTTGCGCTTATATGGTATTGGTATGCTCCGCTCAAACGTAGATATTTTTTCTTGCTTAAGCTCAATGGGCTGATATAGATACAATTGGTCGATGTTAATAAGATTCCCTAATCGTCCATATTTATCTGTTATATATTCGCTTTTATCCTCCACTAATTGATGCAATGCCGCATTTATCTGTGAGGAAGGATATGACCTTACGGCATTTATATGCCCTATCAACGATTTTTTCGAATATACAAATTTCTCCTTAAATAATGCTCTGATTCGTTGTATTATTTTTTCGGTAGTCATCATAATAAACGACTCCATATAGGTATCGTCATTTATATCTGTAATGTTCTTATTAGGCGTGCAACTATATTGACAGCTTTCGGTATAATCGCATATTGCAGAATATGGTCTGTCGCCAACTTGATATTGTATGGAGGTTCCGCTAGATAAATTTTGGGTTATTGTTTGGTTCATATTTTCAACGGTAAAGTTCGTTTGTTCGATATTTAATAAGCAATCTACCGCAGATTCTTTTAGCGCTCGACTAACCCTTCCTATATTTATCGCTTTTCTCTCCGCGTGTCTATAAACATATACATCTACTGCTTCTATTTTTACATTATCCATTAGGGAACCATATAAATATATCTCGACATTCCTTTCTTCCAAAGGGAGATCTTTGTGGCTACACGTTCTTACAGCACGACCGATAATTTGTTCGATTCGATTCATATTATACCACGGCTCTAGTATGTGGACTTGTCTAATAAATTTAAAATCTAGTCCTTCCGACCCCGCTTGAGATATGAGAACAACTTTAACAGATGAACCGTCCTTGTTTTCTATATTTGTCAATCGCCCGACTTCTACCGCATTATTAGGAGATAATGATTTGTCTCCTGTAATCATTGTGTAATGTGCGGGTGAAAACTTCCCTTCAGACGCGGAAGCGCTCTCGGGTTGTAAAGTGACCGCGTCTATTCTTTCAGTCGGCGGCGTTTTAAACAATGAGTTCCCTCCGGCTCTTGTAAACCCTAGTTCTTCTAGAGCTAACGCAATCGGGACGAGTCCTCCGTCAATATATTGAGAATAAATTAATATTACTCCAGTCGAGCTCATTATGGAATCACATATTTGCTTTATTTTACCGCTGTATTTACCTATTTCGGTTGGTGAAAAAATACTACCATATCCGGTTTCCTTGTATTCAAAATCACTTCTCACGCTGCTAGACCCCCCGGGTTTATAGGTCATTATATTACGTAGTCCTTCTTTGCCAACTATTATTTTGGCGTCGAATATCTCGCGAGCCTCCTCCACCTTGTCTAGCTCTTTCGGCGATAGAGTTCCTCCCGTCTGAGTAATTCCTTTATCATCATAATAATAATCAAGCTTGGTCGGAACACCTTGTTTTATTTCCCCAGCATCGTCATCCAGATCCCTCACGTCAACCTCACTTTCATAACCAGATTCAACATCACTACTTGCTTCCTGTACTGCCGACTCTCCTACATCATCTACCGCATCAACAAGGTCCTTATCAATATCTTCAATATCTTCTTCGAGCTCATCGGAGTCGTCATCTACCTCATCGGAGTCGTCATCAATATCCTCTTCTGACTCTTCATCATCTCCTATTAAATCATATTCCTCTAGTTCGAATGCGTCCAACTTTTTATTTGGATAAATTATATTCAATCCTTCAAGCGGTCGCTGAAGAAGGGTGTAACCGAATGACTCCATGTTTTTAAATATGGCGTCTTCTCCGTCGTCGCCCTCTTTTTTAAAATTTTTACGAATGGAATGTAATATATAACGATATCCCTTTTCTTGATAACTGCCAAGTTTTGTTAAAAATAGGGATATATGTTCAAGTGGTTGAATTATTTTTTGCCCATTTAATTGGTATGTTGGGCGATTATCCTTATTAAATGTATTTTCCTTAGTAAACATCGGAGGCCATATGCGAAACGGGAAAGTATATGGATTCTCTCCTCTCACAAATGAAATATATCCGGTTGCCTTTCTAATTAAAATTTCTCTACCAACATCTTCTCCGTCGTCGTTCGTCTTAAATGTACCGTCTGTGTTAAATATATATTTTTCTTTTATCTCTGTTCTATTGTCATTTATATTCATTAAATTCAAAAGCCATACAATCTCCTTATAGCTATTATATAATGGAGTTGCGGATAATAAAAGTAATCTTAAATTAGGGACTATCTTTACTAATTTCATCACCTCTGTTGCAACTCTCTTGTTACTATTATCATCTGTAACGCGGATATTATGAACCTCATCTATTATGATTAGCCTATTGCTAAACACTTTTTGAAGGTTAATCCTTCGAAGCTCCGCCTGTCTTTTTTTATTAATACTTGTGTCTACAGTCGACTTGTGTTTAATATAATTCGCAAATTGTATATATCCCATAAATACGTATGATGTGTTAATAATCCTTTTTATTTGTTTTACCACGTTTTCTTTGGATAACCCCTTCATATTCATAGGATTAATTTCCTTTAAATATTTATTTCCCGTACACGACCGTAGATTCCATAATCCATCAATTAATCTTAATTTTCTCTCGTCAAATAACTGCACCTTAAAATTTTCTTGGACGTTGGGAGAAGCAACAATAATAATCCTGTGGGTGCTGCCAATCTGTTTTAAATAATCGCGCATCTCCTCACCTATTCCTATCGCAGAACACGTTTTACCCGACCCAAGACCGTGATATAGTAGCAAACTATTGTATGGGGTTTGGAATGAAAGGAAGTTTCTAACAAAAATTTGCTGAGGAGCAAGTTCAAAATCACTATTGCATATTTTTTCTGCTTCTTCCGCAACGGGCTTTATCTTCCCCTCGTATTTCGATTCACTAAACTCTTTTTTCTCAGCGATTTTTATATTGAATTCCTCGTCATCTAGACTTGGATATAAATACGGGTATCTATCTCCAGCTTTTATAATAGCCCGATTTATTTTTTCTTTGTTCATCTCAAACTCAACCATCTTTTTTGACCTTTCCTTTGTTGTTCCAACGTTAATATTTTGATATTCTACCTCTAATTTATTTATGTGCGGTTCTGGTGCCAAGTCCTCTTCCGAGTCCTCTTCCGAGTCCTCTTCCGAGTCCTCTTCCGAGTCCTCTTCCGAGTCCTCTTCCGAGTCCTCTTCCGAGTCCTCTTCCTCAGAAACAATGGATTGAGGAGATACATCGTCGGGGTCTATTACTTCGCCGAGATTAAACTCTTCAATATCATTTACAACGGGCGAAGCAGATACAGGCGAAGCAGATACAGGCGAAGCAGATACAGGCGAAGCAGATACAGGCGAAGCAGATACAGGCGAAGCAGATACAGGCGAAGCAGATACACGCGAAGCAGATACATGCGAAGCTTTCGCAGAGGAAGCCTTATGTTTTTCACATAATCCCGTAGCTTTGTTGCGCCTTGTTCCCTTTTTGCATCTGCCTTTTGGTGGTGGTTTAATTTTGTCGTCTACACCGTGCTTATTCTTTTTAGTCCGACAAAAGGAACGCTTCTTCCCGCTAGCCCAAGAACAATTCTCTCGAATATTACAGTCCTCTTGCGATTTTATATCAATACATTGTTTTTGGACAGAAGACATAATATATATAATTGTGTATATTTTATGTATATAACATATACTTGTTTAATAAATCATTTACTCTCTCTAAAACCGCTTTTTTTTCAAAGTTATACGGACGTATAATATCTATAGCATCTTCAACTGATTTCCACTCAAGCTTACTTACCTCACTCTTTTGAAAACTAGTCAACGGTCTAACGTCTTTGGAAATATTAGCAATATAATAACAGTGCTTGTATGATTTATAGTTTGAACCAGTGAATATTTCCTCAAACGGAACCAAATTTTGAATAATATTCGCAGAATTTTTAGAATAACCTGTTTCTTCGTGAAATTCTCGCAATGCACAGCATATATCTTTCTCCTGGTAGTTTCTTCGCCCTTTTGCAAATCCCCATTCAGGTTCTGTCCAAGTTGTATCAGATGTAGTTATTAATGTATCTAAATTATAATTTTTTTCCCCACTAGAAACTCCGTTTTTTAATAATTCAAACTTTTCTCTAGATGTTTTTTCTTCTATTCTATATTGAATACTGATATTCTCCCCCCAAAGCTCTTCCCATAACACATCAAAATTTCCGGTTAACAGTTTATTCTTTTCGTCTATAGTCATCTCATTTATAATATTACACAAATACTTATAATTATAAATAGGGTATTTTCCTCGCATAAAATCCACAAAGCCTAAAGTATCTTTTCTACGTATCATCAGATATTTAATCCCATCAGATGTATTTTTAAATGGGATTAATCCAATACTTGTTATCGGGAATCTACATTGATGGAAAACGTGTCCCGATTTTCCGCAATTATTGCAAAAATTATATGAGCTGTTCATATTCGTTAAATAATATTAATATATGTTATTTATACCATCTTTTAATATTATTTAATATAATGATATTGTCTCCAGATGTATGGGGTCCTCATTACTGGTTCACGTTACACACTATAGCATTAAGTTATCCAACTTCTCCGAATAGTGTTACAAAAAAAAAATATTATGATTTCATCCAAAATTTCCCATTATTTATTCCGGTTGAAGAAATAGGAAATACCTTTAGTAAAATATTGGATAAATATCCAGTAACCCCCTATTTAGACTCGAGGGAGTCGTTTATGCGCTGGATGCACTTCATACACAATAAAATAAACATTGCACTAGAATTACCCTCATTAACAATGGAGGAAGCAATGAGTGAATATTATAAAAAATATAAACCAAAGGCGGTTGAGAGCATAGATCAGTATAAGCGAAGAGAGAAAGTTGCCTTTATATTTTGCGTTTTAGTAATGATAATGACCGGGTGGTTTTTTTATAAAGAGTAATTATATAGTCACGCATGTCTTTTTTGCGAAACACTCGCAAGAACCGGCTATACATAAAAAATAGAAATAAAAAGATTAACACATTTAAAAATAATTATTCGAGGAATCTTAATAGAAAGTCACTCGCAGGAAAACCAATTGCAGAGGGAGGGTTTGGGTGCGTATTTAAACCGGCGTTGAAATGTAAAAATCTTGTTCCCGATAAAAATCTTGTTCCCGATAAAAACTACGTATCAAAGTTAATGTTTAAAAAAAATGCAGAAGAAGAGATGAAATTAATAAAATATGTGAGTAAAACTCTAACACGAGTACCATATTACGCCGAGTATTTTTTAGTAAAAGGATCATATATGTGCAATCCGTCGAAACTTACTACTAGTGATAAGAAGGGATTTAATGAAAAATGTAGTTCACTATATAGAAAAAATATCACACACAAAAATATAAATGATAAATTACACAAGCTTAAAGCAATTAGCCTGCCGTATGGAGGATTAGACCTTGATATATTTTGGAGCAAATGGAACAAGTTGCCTCCATCAAAAAGAAAACACAAAAGCTTTGGTGTAACAAATATATGTTTGATTAATCTTCTTAATCGCGGCATAAAGATAATGAATCTTAAGGATTTCTACCATTTAGACCTTAAGGGGTCTAATATATTACGTACGGTTTCTCCAAAAAACATATATATAACAGATAATGTAAAAACGCGCGTAATTGATTGGGGGCTTTCTATGCACCGCAGTAATAAAAAAACGATTCCATTAGAGCTAACGGACAGACCATTCCAATTTAACCTACCATTTTCCAGTATTTTATTCCAGTCGAATATTCAAGAAACAATAAAAAAATATGTAAAAAAATTTAAACAGAAAAAAGATAATTCGGATTTTTCAAATATAGATAGAATGATAAAAAAAGGATTAGCCACGCATATATATGATACAGCAGTTTGGCGTTTAGGAGACGGCCATCTAGGGTATATGATTCCGTTTATAGACAAATTATATAAACCTCTAGAAAAAAATACTGATGAAAAGTCGGTAGGAAAGGAAATTATTTGCGGATATTTAGAAGAGATATTTCACAAATACATAGATAAGCATTATCATTTTGATGTAGGCGGATACCTGAATAATGTTTTTTTAAAAAACGTTGACATCTGGGGATTTATTGTTAGCTATAACGATTTAATCACAGATGAGAACCCTTGGAAAAGCGATTTTCAATCTATAATTGTGAAAATACTAACGGAATATTGTTTCGGAACAACATACGCCACGAGGGTAATCCCGATAAAGGAATTAATGAACAAATTATTGCAGCTGAACAAAGCTTTAGGAGAACCTCTAAAATATAAAAATTACCCCGACGTATGGTATAGTTCTACGCCAAAAAGAACTCCTTCTCAATATACACGAAAAATAAGAACTTAGATATACTAGAATATACTAGAATATACTAGAATATACTAGAATATACTAGAAATAATTTATATATTTCTAGTATAATATGAAATATGGGTTTATTATATTTTGCATAACCGCATTTTTAATAGCGAATACTTACAGTGACGGAAAGTATGTCCAAAAATTAAAATCTTGGAAAAAGTATTACCAGATGGCGGGTATAGCATTTGTAGGAATCTCGTCTTATGCGTATATTAAGAAATTCCCCGAGAAATCGCACGGATTCATTCATAATGCGAACGGATTAATAAAGCAGCTTCCCATAGATAGTGATGCAGGAGATTTTTTATCTCCAATGCTAGACTTAACAAACAACGGATTTTTAGGAAATAATCAAGGACAAAATATGGATGATATGAACACTGGACAGCCTCAACAGAAACGAATGATGAGCTCAGGAAAAAACTCCAACAAACGCAGTGTAAGCGAAACAAAGAAAAAATATGTGGCGTCTACCCAAGACTGGAAATGTGGAAATTGCAAAAAAAAATTACCGGCGTGGTTTGAGGTGGACCATATGGTGCGGTTAGACCAGGGTGGGTCAAACCATATAGACAACCTGGTCGCTCTGTGTCGGGACTGCCACGGAGAGAAAACTGCATATGAGAATTTTTAAAGGTTAAATTGTTTTGTAATAATAACATTATAATACATAAATGAGTGATGTTGTATTTATTCCAAACAAGGTTGGGTCGAAAATGTTATTTAATGGCGCGGAACAGATATACAACCACATAGATATATTATACAATACGGTTATATTTATCATAATTGCATCAATACTTTATTTTATAGTTATACAATCAACAAAGTATATTAAATTAGAGAACTTTGATCTTCTTATAGTATTCCCTCTTTTTGTATTTTGGTGTATAATATACTATATAGACCCATACAAAATATCAACAAAACATCCAAGGGCATCAATTTTAGTAAACATACTAATTTTCTTTTCGCTATTGTTAATGTTTATATTTAAGCAACAGTTTTATCACGGGGAGGTAAAAATTCGTTTGGATAACCGTGTTGAAGTTATACCGGCACCACCGCCACCCGCCGAAATAGCCCCACTCATTAAAAAATTATTTATGTGCACATTAACCATTATCATTATATTCATTATCATATTAAGTATAGTATGGGGATTCGCGACTATGCCGGGGTTGGCAAAGATGTTTGAGTATATTTTGTTATTTTTGATAATTGTTGGTGGTGGCGGAATATCATATTTATATTTTAAAAAGAAGTATACGAAATATTCGCATAAGAAGCTTTCTATACTGGAAAAAATAATATTTTTTATGCCCTGTCTGCTTCTTCAATTTGTAGATGAGATGAAACTGCAATATGATATAACAACTGCTCCTATGTGGATATTACTTGCGTTAGAAGTAGTCTGTGTGAGCATATATTTCTTAATTCCGTTGTTATTTAACTATTTAACATCATATGATTCGAAAACTTTACTAAGAGATCCAGTATATTTAAATAATAAACATACTTTAGGGACTTTTGAAAATCTCGAAAAGTCTTCCAATATGAAAGGAAAGTATGCATACGAGTATGCTATTTCTGGATGGTTCTATATTAATCCACAGTCTCCGGCCACTAACGAGTCATATTCCGAATACACCACCATATTTAATTATGCGAATAAACCGATTATCCAATATAATAGTATGAAGAATAATATTCGTATACAGACAGATGTTGGTAAGGGAAATATGAAAAACATCTATATATCAAAAGACGTTATCTATCAAAAGTGGAATAACTTCGTAATAAATTATGATGGAGCAAATATGGATTTTTTTATGAATGGTGAATTGGTGGGAACAGTCGCAAATGTCGCCCCATATTTGTATTACCAAGAAGTTGATGCGGGGTCAGTTAATGGGATACACGGAGGGATATGTAATATAAAGTATCACAGCAAAATACTTAGCAAATATATGATAGAAAACACATATAATATATTAAAAACATATAATATTCCTATCCTTTAGATAATTTCTTATGATAATATATATTATGAACGTTGTTCAAACAGTTTTGATAGCAATAGTATTTCTTATAATAATCTATTATGTAATTCAGTGGTTTACTACGAAATCTGTTAAGCTGTCAACAATGCAGAAGGCTACATCAACGACTACCATATCTGCAAGCAAACTTAAAAACAATAATGTCGGAAACTTTACCTATTCAATATGGTATTATATTGACGATTGGAATAGTAATTACGGTAAAAAAAAGACTCTTATGCGTGTTTCTAACAAAGATGGCGGCGCAGGGCCGTCTATGCATATTAATCTGGGAGAGACAGAAAATAATATTAACATAACAGTTAGATGTTATAATGAAAAAGGAGGAGGTGGAAGCTGCCCTACCGAGTGTGAGACGTGTGGTTATATTGATCTGGAACAAAACCATTCTGGCCAGAGCACATGCCCCGGAACGTGTTATACTAATTCGATGTGGCCAGAGGCAAATACCTCCGCGTGGAAGCGCCTCGCAAAAGCCCGACAGGCCGCCGCAGCGACCTATAAAAATAAATACGGAGAAAACATACCGGGCTCAATTACTTCAATCGAGACGGGTGCCGGGGGAATAGGGCCTTATTGTTATGGAGGAAGGGTTCAAGGCGCCATGGAGATCCTGGCCAAGGCGACCGACACCAGCGCCGGCAAGGCATCGCTTACGAATATGTTTGGTAGTGCTAGCAAAGAACAAAATTTTAGGTCTGATTCGGCTTCGGACAACACGGCCGGAGAAATAAAGGATCTAACGGGGATAACTTTAGGGTCACCAATCATAGATTGCACTAGCTGCTCTTCGAGTGGAGGTGGATCATCAAAAATGAGCACTTGCACAGTTTCAAATTTCCCTCTACAAAAATGGGTGAATCTAACAGTAAGTGTATATGGGAGAACTTTAGATGTATATTTAGACGGGAAATTAACCCATACTTGTGTATTACCAGGTCCGGCAAATATGAATAATCTTAATAATATTGTTATCACGCCACAAGGCGCAGGATTTGACGGTTACACCACCGACCTGACGTATTATCCGACAGCAAGCAATCCACAGGAGGCATATAACATATATAAAAGTGGTTTCGGTGGGAGTTCAATGTCTAATATACTTAATAAATATAGAGTTCAGATCAGCTTTTTGGAAAATAACGAAGAACAATGGCACGTGGATATATAGACATAATTATTCCACATAATTATTCAACAAACTCATATCTAAATTATCTTATATATATATAGATATGAGTTCCACACTAGCAAGCTTGGGTACTGACACACAAGTAGAACTAAGTAAGTTCTCTTCCACTAATTATATTGATGGCGGTCGTGAATTTTTAAATTCAAATAGTGCAGTTGCGAAAGTAGCATTTTTATTACTCGTTGTAATATTATTTATTTTACTTTTACGACTAGGTGCGGGACTTATGTCTTGGTTTATGGAACCAAGTCCTACTCCTATATTAATTAAAGGTGCACACGATGCAACCGTTGGAATGACTATCGGGCAAAATCCCAACATTAGCGGAAACATCCCAATATTACGTTCGGTAAATGACCAGACTGGTCTGGAGTTTACATGGTCTACTTGGTTATACGTTGATGGAACTAACTTTAAAACTAAATCGGCGACTAGCGCGAATTATAAGCACATCTTCCATAAGGGAAATTATAATTTTGATGAGAAAACTGGACTAAATACCCCCAACAACGCACCGGGATTGTATTTATCGTCTTCTACAAATAGCCTTCTCGTTCTGATGAACACATACGATACCCCGACGTATTCGTCGAGAAAGAACAAACAAAACGGCGTCGGTCCTAATGCTGCCATACCGGAGTCTATTGTAATAAACGATTTACCTCTTGATAAATGGGTTAATGTTATTATCCGCATAAGCAATCAAAATCAGTTAGACGTATATATTAACGGAACACTTGTAAAACGCGAATTATTGAAAGGGATACCTCGTCAGAATTACGGAGATGTATTTGTGACAAGAAATGGGGGATTTAAAGGATTCATTTCGGAATTGCGTTATTTCAATAGCGGAATTGGGACAAATAAAATTCAAGAAATCGTAGATAACGGTCCAAATACGAAACTTCTTCAAGATAATACAATGATGGACTCGGCTCCGCGTTATCTATCAACCAGATGGTTTTTCAGTGGGATTAAAGATGGCTATAATCCATAATGTCTTTATATAGAATAAAATAATTATATAATAAAATAATTATATAATAAAATAATTATATAATTATATAATAAAATAATTATATAATATACTAAATGTCCTCACAATATTTTATAAACCAAACAGATGTGTCGTCAGCATTACTTCCGCCTGATTTATTGGGATCTTACTGTATAACTAATCTTGAAAATACCGCCATTATTAAGCACCCCGGCATGGTTTCCGGATTGAATTTATATATTAGCAAAAATAATTTATATGTATTATATTATTCGAGTCCTCACTGGGGTATATATGATAATAATTCAGGGAGTAATATTGTGCAATCAACTGTGTCTAATGCAGGTCCCACAAATATAGATTGGTATTTGGGCGGTGTCAATATTGGAAAAATAGTTATAAATGGGACATATCCTGCTTTTCCTAGAATAGGAGGGCGTCTAAGACTACTGTGCATACGATGTCCTGTAGGAGGCGGGTTGTGCAATAATTTTACATATGAAGATTTGGCTGAACGTAGAAAAGCGCATATATTAGCAAATAATAACAATAATATGTCGAATAAACTTTTGGTAGCCAAACAAATTCAGAATAGACGCAGTAGTCGAGTTTGGGCATCTCAGACACCCACAGATACCAACCCCAACGTTCAGAATTTAGTGAGACCACTTGGGACAAATATATTAATATATAGAGCTGACCGGTCGTCGACACACAACAATCTACTTAATTCTGGAGATTTTTCAGATAGAATAGGCAATAAATGCAAGACTAGTTGTTCAACCGTGCACGCGGTGAAATGCGGTGCACAACTTTGTCTTGACCCAGACGTACCATATACTAAATAATAATTTTACATATATTTTAATAAAAAATTGATCAATTATTAAAATAAAAAACGATAAAACATCTAATGGCCGACGTATGTGGATATCCCGTAATGAAAAACTTAAACGAGTCTTATACAATAAAAACTGCGAGGAATATATTTAAATTTGCAATAGAATTCATAATACTTTGTATATGGTGGATATTGGTCTGTGTTGTTCTATTAAGTCTTTTCATAAAGAACTTGTTCTATTATCTTCCAATCATAAATGATATATGTTTGGTTACATATTTATGTATAATTAAATCTGTTAGTGCTCTACTTGATATAATCCAGAATGCATACCCGATGCATAGTAGACGAATCGTTATAAACGATCGCTGCACAGGAACACCATATCTCGAAAGACATTACCTATTTCTAAGGGATCGACAAACATTTCCATTCAACGTATTTCTACATAAATTTATAACCGGTGACACGGACGACATACACGATCATCCGTGGGGTTTCTTTCATATTATCCTCTCGGCAGGATATTGGGAATATATCACAATAAACACTGATAGAGAAACGCTTGATCAGGGAGTTAAAAAGGTGTGGAGGCACCCAGGGTATTTCAATATAGTTGGACCGGAGTATAAACACAAGATTGTTCTAGGATCTGAAAGACCGTGGACACTGTTTATTCCATTTAAAAAAATAAATATGTGGGGATTTTGGGTTCCAATGATTTGGAAAAAAGGCGTAGGAAGCCAAGAGGGGTCGATAAAAAACGACGATAATCTGAATAGCAATAAATGGAAAAAAATAGACTATAAGGTATATCTAGAGGGAAAGGGAAAGACTAAATAAAAATTATTTATTTTAAAATTATTTATTATAAAAATTATTTATTATAAAAATTATGCACCAATGTATCATTTGCGTCGTTACTAACCTCTCCTGTTAAAACTGCGTTCTCGTACATTGAACGCAGCACATCTGGAGGAGCGTCGCTTCCCGTTTTAAGCAAGTTTCTTTTACGTAGATAGTTTTTAACCTCTAAAATAGATTTTTTTTTCAACCTGGTGCATTCCGCCGAAACCCTTTTTCGCGTATCACTATTTTTAATTAATATGGACATTACCTTTTTCGTTTTATTTTTACCAAGTTTATATTTTGTAGTTTTAATTCTATGTTGCGTTTTTTGCTCAGAATTCCTGTCTTCTTCCGTGTCTACCGCGTTTGAAATTACTGCGGGAGCTACTGCGGGAGCTACTGCGGGAGCTACTGCGGGAGCTACTGCGGGAGCTATTGCGGGAGCTATTGCGGGAGATACCACCGCTCCCGCCGACTTCGTCTCTGTGGATGTTGTCGTATTTTGGACCCTGTTGTTTTTAAAGTTGTTTTTCACTTGTTCGAGCGTTTTCTCGCGAATATTTAACTCCACTCGCGGTTTCTGTATTACCTGTTGTTTTTCTTCTGCCGGACGTCCTCGCATAAACTCGCGATATGTCGGTAAAGACCCATTTTTTAAACAACCATATGTCGGCCATCCTGTATTTTTCAGTGTAGTTCGCGACTGAGGGAGTCTCATTGTCGGGGTGTCCATCATTTCCTTAGGGAGCTCCATTGCTATTTTAACTTCCGGAATACCAGTCGAACTTATTGATTTATTCTTTGACATATGTTGGTGGTGTTTTTTTTTAGTAGATTTTTTTTTAGAAGAAGACAGATTTTGCAAGAAACTTAAAGATTTATCGAATTCCTTTTCAAAATTATCCGCACTGGCGCTCGTGTTATCAGAAGAATTATTTGGAGTTTCTTCTGTCTTTTTTTGGAAATCCTTTATTTTAGTTAATAATTGTTTTCGTAATGCACCGGTGTTTGTTATTTTGCTTTTCCGGAGACTCTCTTTTTTTTTCTGTGTTTTACTATTTTTAGGTTTTTTTGAAATAGACATAAACTTAGGGTCTAATTGGATCATTTTTTTTGACATTTATATTATAATTAAATAATTATACTACATTTTAAACATATATCGAATTAAACGTGTAATAAAATTCTAGACGAAACTATAAATTGCTAAATAACGCAGCACATATAAGTATTACAACTATTATTAGATATTATATGATTACGTATATGATTACGTATATGCACCCGTTTATATTTTAATAATGATATAAAGATAAATTGAAGTAAATAATAACGATAATGCTTAACAAAAACAAAATGTCTGTAAACGATTCTGAAAAAGGTATTGATTACGAGAACTACAATGAAGAGCCGTGGACGATTATAAATTCGTATTTTCACGGAAAACATTTGAAGCAGTTGGTTAGGCACCAGGTAGAGTCATACAACGACTTCGTGAATTACCAAATCCCGAGAACGATTAATATGTTTGATAATGTAGTTATTCATTCTGACCAGGACTATAGCCCAGAATTGGATAAATACAAGTTGGAAATGTTTGTTACGTTTGCTAATTTTAGTATTCATCGTCCCCAGATCCACGAGAATAATGGTGCGACAAAGTTGATGTTTCCAAATGAGGCGCGTCTTAGAAACTTTACGTATGCGGCTACGATGACCTTGGATATTAATGTAAAATATATCGTTCGTAGCGGAACAGCGCTGGAAGTAGAACACACATTTTACAAAACTCTTCCAAAGATCCATATTGGAAAGCTTCCAATTATGCTTAAATCCGCAATTTGTGTATTAGAACAATATAAACATATTCCGGCGCATACTAGCGGTGAGTGCGCGATGGATGTTGGTGGATATTTCATTATTAATGGCTCTGAGAAGACGTGTCTCGCACAGGAGAGGGCGGCGGAAAATCGGGTCCAATGTTTCAATATTACCAAAAATAATAGCAAGTGGTCTTGGTTTGCCGAGATTAAGTCTATACCTGATACAAAGTGCATTTCCCCAAAGCAAATTGTGATGTTTATCGCAACAAAGTCAACTGGCTTTGGAAATGGACTATTTGTTCAGATTCCCCGAATCAAGGTTCCGATTCCGCTGTTTATTGTATTTCGCGCGCTCGGAATTATCTCGGATAAAGAAATCAGTGCACATATTGTTCTCGACGCGGATAGCGAAAACACAGAGGAGATGTTATTTGCTCTTCGTGGGTCGATCGATGACGCACAAAAACATATGACTCAAGAAGAAGCTCGACAGATGATTGTAAACAGCGCGATGTTCACGCCATATTTAGTAGACAAGGCGACTGGCGAAAAGAAAAAATACGCTTTCACTATGGGTGTTTTGGAAACCGACTTGTTTCCACACTGCAAAACAAGGGAACAGCAAATTTACTTTCTAGGCTATATGGCTAACAAACTATTGTCGTGTAAATTTGGTTGGAGAAAGACCGATAACAGAGATTCATATTTGAACAAGCGTCTTGACCTAACGGGTATCCTTCTCAATAACTTGTTTCGCAATTATTTCAATAAACTTGTAAAAGATATGCAGAAACAAGTTGTTCGCGAGATTAATTATGGTTCGTGGAGGTCGAAGGAAGAGTATCTCAATATATTGAATATGACAAATATTTATAAAATTATTAAGCCTACAACAATTGAGAATGGTCTTAAACGAGCCCTTGCTACCGGAGATTTTGCAATTCTTCATTCAAATAGCCAGAAAGCAGGAGTTGCACAAGTAGTAAACCGCCTCACATATTTGTCGGCGGTTTGCCATATGCGGCGAGTGAATACGCCAATTGATAAAAGCGGAAAACTAATTGAACCTCGTAAACTGTCCCCGTCATCGTGGGGATTCTTGTGTCCGGCAGAAACACCGGAGGGCGCGGCGGTAGGCGTTGTAAAAAACCTCAGCTATATGTGTCACGTGACAATCCCGTGTGATAGTGCCCCACTATATGATTTTGTAAATCCGCACATCGTGACGTTTTCGGAGATGTCGACAGAAAAGCTATATAGCGGAATTAAGGTTTTCGTGAACGGAACTTGGCTAGGTAATGCAAAGGATCCCGTAAGCCTATACAATGGACTAAAAGAGAAAAAATATAAAGGAATCATTAACATTTATACGTCAATCGTATTTAATATTCAAAATAAAGAGATCCGGGTTTGCAACGATGCAGGAAGATTAACCCGTCCGGTTCTTCGCGTAGTCGACTCAAAGCTCCTTATAACTAAAAAGCATATTGATATGCTAAAGAACAATGAGTTGTGCTGGGATGACTTACTAACAGATTGTCGCAACGATACATCTGTAATTGAATATATTGATGCCTCGGAGCAGGACTCAAGTATGATTGCGATGAAACCAGATATTCTTACCGGAAAAAACAAAATTAATAATTATATGTATAAATATACACATTGCGAAATTCATCCAAGCACCATTCTCGGGATTCTAGCTTCGTGTATTCCATTTCCAGAACACAATCAGTCTCCGAGAAATACATACCAGTGTGCTATGGGCAAGCAAGCAATGGGAATGTATGCGACCAACTTTGATTCTCGGATGGATAAGACTGCTTATATCTTAAGCTATCCGACACGTCCACTCGTAGACACGCGGCTAATGAATATGATTGGGTTGAATAAAACGCCTTCTGGGACTCAAGTAATCGTTGCAATTATGACACATACCGGATATAATCAGGAGGATTCCATCTTGTTTAACAAGGACTCAATCGACCGCGGATTGTTTCAGGCCACAATTTATCACACCGAGAAGGATGAGGATAAAAAGATTCACGGAGACCAGGAGATACGCGGGCGCCCGGATCCGTCTAAAACAAGCGGTATGAAATTTGGAAATTATGATAAAATAAACGAAGAGGGGGTTGTAGAAGAGAACACCTTGTTGGAAAACCGTGATATTATTATCGCAAAGGTGTTGCCAATTAAGGAGGCTCGCGGAGATCACACCCAGACAACAAAATATAGAGATCAGAGTAGGATGTTTAGAACTCGAGAGGAAGCATATGTAGACAAAAATTTTATTGGAAGGAATGGTGACGGATATCCTTGCTGTAAGGTTAGAATCCGTAATTTGCGTAAGCCTGTGATTGGTGACAAATTTAGTAGCCGACACGGACAAAAGGGAACTATAGGAAATATTATACCGGGCTGTGATATGCCTTTTACCGAAAATGGACTGCGTCCAGATATTATCATCAATCCTCACGCTATTCCTTCAAGAATGACAATTGCCCAACTCAAGGAAACAATTATGGGAAAGATTCTTCTTGAGTTGGGATTATTTGGCGATGGGACGAGTTTTGGCGAGTTTGATATTAAAGACATTTGTAAAAAGATGAAGTCAGTAGGATACAGCTCTACAGGTGACGAGATAATGTATAACGGTCTTACAGGAGAACAGATCGAATCGAGCATCTTTATTGGTCCTGTATTTTATCAGAGGCTTAAACATATGGTTGAGGATAAGAGGCACAGCCGTAGCATCGGACCGATGGTGAATCTAACGAGACAGCCCGCAGAGGGTAGGTCACGGGACGGCGGCCTACGCTATGGAGAAATGGAGAGGGATTGTATGTGCTCTCACGGTGCAGCAAGATTTAACAAAGGACGCATTTACGATGCGTCCGACGCATTTAGTGTTCACGTTTGCAAAGCGTGTGGTTTGATCGCATCATATAATGACAAAATGCACATTCATCATTGCAAAACGTGTGACAACCGAACCGATTTTAATTATGTCGAACTCCCATATTCTTGCAAATTAATGTTTCAGGAACTTATGACGATGAGCATCGCTCCTCGCATTATCACATAATCGTCTTGTAATATAATGTAATGATAATGATAATATTTTTTATCTATTATATATATATATAAATGTCGGGAGCTATGTTTAAGTTAGGAGGAGGAATACAGGGCTTTCAGCCAAAATTACTTGGAGGTGGGGCAGGGACTACCGGTGGTTCTGGGATGGATGGCGCAAGCACCCGAGGTCTCGCGCGCAAAGTTCTAAGAACAGGATTTGGGAGATTTGGGAAAAAAGATTGGAGCGAAGGATTTAGACTGGATATCGAAGGAAGGCCAGAGAACGGAGAATACTTCCGTGTCGATGAGAGCGACCCCACGGTCAAGGACCTTAGGGGCATGCCGCCGGAGGAGGAGGAGGAGGATAACCTTTACGAAACTATCCTTACAGCTGTACTTTCTCCTTCACACGTGGCTCGCCTTCCGCCACCGGCTGCCGAGTTTTTTAAAAACGAAAAATATTTAGCTATGCTACCACCGCCGGTGGGTTCCTGGGCCGTATTCTTCGAAATGAACAATCTAGGAAAATACACGCTCGTCGCCTTAGAGGGCGAACTAGTGCGCTCGAGGAATGAGAATGAGGTGTTTTCGTCGATTTTTAATTACTCTTTTGAAGATTTGGTGCTCACGACCACACCTCTCTCCTCCGCGTCGCCCACGTGGCTGCCGCCACCCACATCCCAAGTATTTTATCATTTAGATAAGAACGAAAGCATTACGCCTTTTAGACAAGCGTATAATGCAGGAGATCCAAATGGATATATTAACCAGAGTTCCACCGGAGGAGAATCGAATCACCTTAATAATATAGGGCTTTCTTCATCTCTGCGTGTTTATGCGAGGTCCGGTGGCGTAAAATTCAATGGGAAAGCTACCTTCGCAGGAAATCCTAAATTTGTATATGCGGGAGATGATTACGTCCGTTTCAAAAAACTAGCGGCGATAAATAAAACCTATAATGATAAAAGCTTCGGAGGAGACGAATCCAACGCATCATTCACGTCATTAATGTCAAATTATTAAGTATATATATAAATAATAATAGTTATATATATAAATGCCCCTCGATATCATTCCGATTTATACATTACCTTATTTCGTAGGACCAGCGAGTTATCCTATAAAGCAGACGACAATTAATGGACTAACCTCTGTCGTAAATGGCTCCCCGTTTAAACCGGATACGATGAGCCAAGGAAGTGCATTTAGTAACTCTAGGTTAATATATAAAAAAACCCAGGATATTAACAGGGCGTCTACCATTTTAAAGTTTTCTAAAACAACAGGAACGAAGCTCTCTGCATATTCTCTTAATAAATCAATACCGTCTTCCTCTTCCCAGCATATACAATCCCGGAGAGCCCGAGCTGTAGGAAAAAGTTCTATTATAACAACCCGCGATACAACCCGCGATACAACGATGGGATATAAGAATTATGATAAAAACAATGTTAGGTCTGCTATATCAAGAACTCGTGGAGGAGGGTCAGTTGCACCAAAAAAGAAGGGTGCTGTGCGTAACTAAATGTTGGGGGTTCTATCTTTCGTTAGTTGTTACTCGCAATAATATATAAAACATTAGAAGCCCAACGGCGGCATAGTAAAGATGAATAATTGGGTCATCCGGCATATCGAATTCGTGTCCCGTATAGCTATTTCTAGTTTGAAACCCCTCCTTATGGTTTGAGTTGTACTCAGCCATATAATCATTTGCTTTTTTCACATCAGAATCAATCAAATACCCTGATTTAGTTATATTTGTACAGGCTGAAGATGACCCGGGGGTGCAATGTTTCACGTCAACGTTTGTGCAATCTGGAGTATCGAATGAAAACATACTTTCGAAAATACCTGCGAGAGACTCAATATCATTCTCAATTCCCGCAACAATTCCGCAGTTCTGATACCCCGTTGTAGCCGAGCCGCAGCTAGGCTTTGTATTTACAAAATAAGAACGTGTTACCTTTTCTCCTGTTTTAGTGTCTTTACACTGTCCTTTAGATTTAATAACATCAACAACACCGATTGGTTGTTTACCACATACTGCTTCCACGTCCTTCAGTGCATCAGGAGCTAAATCTCCACGAGGCCCCTTTGTTAAACAATTCTGATAGCCTACTGCTACATCTATACCCTTTCCCGTCGCACCTTCGCTACCTTTAGTAGTTGCTCCTGCCTCACCGGGGCTCTTTATTACATCATTTATTACATATTTGCATTTGGACATTATATATATATATTATAAATATATTAATAGTTTATAATTAACCTTGAGCTTTGGTTCGGGGTGGGCGTTTTTTTTTCGACACCGGAATTTCTGGTTTTTGGCACTGGAAAAGGCAATTTTTTAGTCTTTCGTGTGTGTTATATGCGGAGCCTTTTTTCCCCGTCGACGAGTCGTCCTTGGTGGGCACGGTGACGAGGAGTCCGACGCCTTTGGCGAATCTCGTGCTTATCGTATCGCTAAAATTTTTTAAGCTATTCAACGAAATATCGTTATTTTCTGTTTTCGTATTAATTTCTGAAATCCTCGACTTTTCCGATCTCGATGTGACCCCTTCAACGTTTTTTCGTAAATAAAAAATATGGTTTATGATTAAATATACTAAAAATATAATAATTACAGAAACGATTATCATTATAATAATAATTATTATTATTATTATTATTATTATTATTATTATTATTATTATATTATAAAATAATTTTCACAATTCTCTAAATCTATTTTATGCATCTTTGTTTTTCGTTTTGCAACAATTTTTAAGCTTATCAGCGATCGTAATATTTGCTGCGTTTGTTGCGATTGCCTTCTTAATGTTGTTACCATTCAGGAGTCCTTGCAGTTCATTATATTTATCGGTAAGTTTCTTTATTTGCTGTGTATGTGATTCTTGGGTAACACCAATCGTTTTAATACTCGCCGCATTAGAGGTATCAGACTTTGTCGCAGCTCCTTCTATTATAGTGTTACCATAAAACACGTGTTTTATTATTAAATAGATAAAAAAAGCTATTATTATAGAATTAGTTATCATTATATTATTAATAGTTATTATTTTCTACACACTATACTATATGGGTATCTTTCAAGTTGGTTTATGGAAATCTAATAAACAAGTTTTCATAAATGCTGTTCCCACGTGGTCTCGGCCGATGACAAATGGTTCAAATCCAGCAGATACAGATGAAATACAAGGGGCTGCTAATTGTTGGTATCCGAGTAGTAGACCGCTTAAACATTGGCGTAAACAACTACAGCCCCGGGCGGCAAGTGGTGGGGGTCGGGCAGGGGTAGGTGTTCCTGGGTGCATTCCGGGTGGGAGCGTAACGCTAAAACAGCCGAAAGACTGCTGTGAAGAATCATATATTCTCTCCGAATATGTAGGAAAGATCCTTCCGGATGGAGCGAATGGCTCTTGTTGCAAGCAATCACAGATAATTACCAGTGCTACAACGGTATTAGATAAAACTTATTATACCGATAGTAGGGCATATCTGAGAGCAAGAACAAAAACATATATACAAAATCTCTCTGGGTCAAAGATTGAAGGTATATCATATGAGGATGAAGCGGGGAATAGACTATGGCCAACAGTTACAGATGGTCCCCAGAGCAGATCGAAGTTGGAATGTGGCGATATATGCTGTTATTTTGTTGACCCCGACACCAAAACGTGCGCGACACCTACAAAAAGGACTGACGTCGTTTACAAGCCAAATAATAGTGTGTTCTCCCAGCAGGGGGCGGTATCGAGCAGCACTAGACTGGATAGATTACGACTAAACACAATAAAAAAAAATGCACAGTCTATGAAAAAAGACTTTGGGACAAATACCGCGAAATATAGTGGTTCTTATACCGCGCCATATTTTTTGAAATCTATGAATCAGCAATGTGTTTCATCGCATAGGACAGGGAATAGATTTAAATGTTTTTGAGATAAGCGTATTTCTTCTTCTCCAGCAGAAACACTATCTTGCACCGCCACTCGTGTGCTCTAACTAATTCGCTTGTATGTTATTATATTATCTAGGCTATAATATAATATAATCTAGACTATAATATAATATGCTAAATTCCACATCTATTTGGAGGAGACAACCTTACATATCGTGGAAAGACCCAGATAATATGACCACGTCTGGTGTTCCTTCGTGGTCTGCACCACTTACAACGGACGAGATAAACTCAATGCCGGGACCAATATCCGCGTGGGGGAAGGCTAAGCCTATTAGACATTGGCGAAAACAGTTAATTCCTAGGGGGGAGAGGGGGTATAGTCGGTCGAGTGTTGGGATACCGATGGATACTCCCGGTGGAAAACCCACAACCATCATCGGAAATATGTTGTGTCTAAAGGATTATGTTAGAAGTGGACCTATTATAACTAATTGTGAACAATGTGATCCAGTTAAAAATATAATAAGATCAGGACAGACAAAACCAATCCCCGATTATAATTCAAGCACGAACAAATATTTGTATTCTACATATAAAACAATTGAACAAAACGAGACTGCAATTAGTCGCGGGATATCGGGAACTCTTGGTATGATGGGAAAACCAAGGGGAAATATAATATTTAAACCGACAGGTTCGATATCCAGCGATTCTTTCATAAAAAAGGTAATGTACGATAAAAATAATACGTATGTGAAGAATGCTAATTTTGCCGCGGCAGAAAACTTCGGATACGCAGATTGCACGATACCTCATCAAAAACTGAATGACTCTAAACGTAATAATTGTATTCATCATCATAGAAAGGGAAAGCATAAACTATACGACAATTGTATCCCGGGAATATATTAAAAGGCTACCTCAACATTATCTTTTTTAATTTCTGCAAGGTTCTTCTGCTTTTTGGAGGGCAGAGGATGGATAGGTGCTTCGGGTAAATCGGCTAAATGAATATGGCTTTGCGATGCTTGTTCGGTGCCTGTGTCCAAGCTCATTTCTTTCAACTCATTCAGGAGTTCATCTTCGTCATATGTTGCCTCTTTAAATGCATTAAAGTCACTTAAAATGCTCTGTATATCGGTTGAATCATCGCGATGCTCGACCATTTCATCTAGAGTATTTTCTAATTGAGAAATATTTATATTAGAATGAATATTCTGGTAATACTCGCTGGTGTCCTTTATCGTATCAACGGTGACCATCATTATTTCTACAGAGTCCATATGCAGGATTTGGCTTTCGATGTTAAACTTGAGTGCTTCTAGTTTTTGTATTTCGTGATCATACATTTTTTTCAAACGTATCTGATGCATCGCACTCGTTATTTTTTTGTTATTATATAAATTTTTCGCTTTAGTTGCAAACCCCATCGTATTTATATTCATTCGGTCTATCTTTGCATCTAGGAAACGAAGATGGTTGTGCAATTTCCTCATAGTGGTTAATACTTGTTCATGATCATACTCCGGATTCGACGAATATGAAAAAGAAGAAGGGATTTTCGTTAGTGAGTATAATGAGGTTCCTAGCCACGAAAAAAGAGAATATAATGATGAGGTTGATAGATAAGAATTCGAAGAAGCCGTATGTTGAATATGATTATTTGCAGATATTAGCATAGCGGCTGCTGCGGGAGGAGGAGGTTGTTTAGGAGATGGTGGAGGTGTATCGACATCTGAATGTTCTGCGTCATTCGCTGAATGTTCTGCGTCATTCGCTGAATGTTCTGCGTCATTCGCTGAATGTTCTGCGTCATTCGCTGAATGTTCTCTGATAAAAATAGATGGAAGCATTAGTTATACAAGTTAATTAGTTTTTATTACTTATAAAAATAATTATTACTATTCGCCCGACATTTTATTTAATGCGTCAAGTCTCTCTATTGTTTTGTCTAAATTACTCTTTGGTGCTGTTCTCCCATCAAATAAATAATCTGTTGCTGGGCTAATCTCATTTTTTTTTACATCTTTGTAAACTACGTCAATTTTACCAATAATCTTGTGTATGGCGTCTTTATCATTTAGAATATCAACATTTAAATCAACCGTTTCCGTTAAAAGTGTTATACCGAAATATAAAAGATATCTTCTCTTTTTCTTTAAGCCGCTAGTGTATTTTATACAAAAAATAGATAACAGCGAGTTCATTATTTCAGACTTAATATGTTTCTCGTCTTTTTTACATTCTAATAATAACAACTCCCATACCATCCATATAATATCCATTTGATATTTGTCTAATACAGGGGCAAAACTCCTCCTTTCACAAAAACACCCTTCTTTCTTTCTTTTGGAAAGCATCTCAAACTCCAATAACCATTCCAGCCAGTAGCAAGCAGACACAACATTTTTTGATTGTGGAGATATGTGATATGCAAATTCGTTTATCGCTATGAAAATTTCTTTCGGGTCACCCTTACAGAAAATAGTTTGGGCATAATTAATTGTGGGTGCTTTTAATTTTGTAGACATATGTGCCATATTGAACTCTTCGTTTTTTTTAATTTTTATGTCCTCAAAACGATGTTTCTTTCGAGAGAAGCACAACACCCCTGTTATTTCGGCAAACAATCGTCTAATTTTAGGATTATTCCTCATTCTCAACTCATTGTCGATGTAACCCCCCGAAAGTATATCCTTGAAATTATTAAAACGCAACGCAATGTATATAGGTAATTTAGGGTTTCCTAGATGAATATATTTAGATATATATAGAATTATACATTCCCATAAGTCAATATAGTGCCCGGCGCATATAAATTCTGCGCCCCAATAGCACGCTGCTTCGACCTTTCCAGATAATAAACACTCGGTTATCTCCTTCTTAACTTTGACTTTCTGGAATCCCGAAAAGGTTATTTGTCTAAAATCACATTTTGTTCGAATATCATTAATTTCAGTGTCTGTCATATATTAAAATAAATACAAAAATTATAGCAATATAATACATATGGTAAAAACATCAAGCAAGGGATTGCTTATAGACGGCTATGATTATTTTAAAAAACGGTCTATTATAGAATTCATATTATATATAGTTGGAGGTATGCTGATATTATGTTTGTTTATTAATTTAATAAACCCACAGAAGGAGGGGTTTGGTGTCCAGAAAAAAATGGTTTTAAAGAGGGGAGGCGATATATATGATGATTTTTATGCGAATCAGTATGATGTTATACTATATAACAAGAAACGAAATAGGTTCGAGGTGGGTGTTATTCGGAAACAAACCAATGTAACTGAGGAGAGTGTCATTTTAGATGTTGGCTCAGGTATAGGACATCACGTAGATGCGTTTTCGAATGAGAATATAAAAGCAATTGGAATAGACAATTCCTTGTCGATGATTAATAAGGCAAAAAGCACGTATTCAAACAATGATTATCGCAACTTAGATGCAATGGACGGAGCCAGCTTTTCTAAAGATACATTCACTCATATTACGTGTTTTAACTTTACCGTGTATTATATGCAAAACAAAGATGCATTTTTCAAAAATTGCTACTCGTGGTTAAAACCGGGTGGTTACGTAATAATAAATTTGGTGGATAGTAAAGGTTTTGACCCCGTATTAACTTCAAGCAACCCATTTGAGGTATCTTCGTCAAAATATGTGAAAAAATGTAATCATAATAATACAACTGTAAAGCTGGTGGATTATGATTATAAGTCCAACTTTGAAATATATCCGAATGACTCAACAGCGGTATTCCGTGAACAGTTTAAAGAAGTAACCTCGGGAAATATACGGAAACACGAATTAAGGCTGTTTATGCCTACACAAAAAGAAGTGGTTAACATTACGAAACACGTGGGATTTATTTTATTGGGAAAAGTAGATATGTCGACGTGCACGAATGACTCCCAATATTTGTATATATTTCAAAAGCCAACATAATTAACAGTTTATATTTATTAATAATTATCTAACTTTTTGTTAAAATGATAATTATTTACATAATATTAGCAATTATTCTTATGTATATATTTTTTATGGCGTATATTAAAATACGCTATCATTTCTGGAGCACTCAGCCGGTTTTTCATTACTATAATATTATGTATAGGATTAGACCGCCAGGCAAAATAAGTAAGTCTATAGTTCCGATTAACAGATATACGAATATTATAGATATAAAAACGCATAATGCCTCGGAATTGAATGATTCCAAAATTCAATATATCTGTGGGTTTATAAAGAATTTTTGCTTGCGGACCTCTACATTAAACTTTCTGCCAGAGAATAATAACATTGTCCCTTATTTGAGGGATTCTGGCGGAAATGGTTATGTATCTATATATTACGACAGTTCACCATATGCCGAGAAAGGAGATAATTATAAGGGGCTTGTGTGTGGAAGAAAATTATGCGTGGTATTTAATAAAGGTCCTATATTTCCTATTTATTATATGGATAATTTGTGTATATATCCCGGTTATAAGAAAAAGGATATATTTCCTAAATTAATACAGAACCACTGTAATAATTTACGAAAAAACAGGAAGAATATCACTACTATTTTGTTTAAACACGATGGACCTAAACATATTATTATCCCATTAACATCATTTCTCACCACAGGGTATTTGATAAATGATATTCCTCTTCTAACAATACCACACGGGTCGTTTAAGGTAATAGAGCTAACGTGCGATAATGTAAACCTTTTAAAAACGTTTATTGATGAGAATAGTAACCGTTTTAAATGTTTTATATATCCCGAGATGGCGGAAATATTTCATTTCATTCGCACCGGAAATATATTTATATATGGTGTTTTGCATAAGGATAATCTAGTTTCCGCATATTTCTTTAGAAATTCTATGATAAAGTATACCCCGAATAAAATTCCGGGTGAAAATCAAATTCTCGAGGGAAACAAAGAAGAATTATCTAATGTCATCACTAATTTTGCATCATTGAGCGATATTTATAATAATAATATTTTTCTTACAGGATTTTCAATCGCTTTACATATGTGCAATAAACGCCAAAAATCTGAGTATGTGTTTATTGATGGTGTATCATCTAATGTTGATATAATAAAGTCTTTTGGTGTAAATATTACTGTTAGATATTCTCAAAAGAGTTCGTTTATTTTTTATAATTATGCAACTAAAAATTTGCCGGCAGATAAATGTTTAATAATATATTAGCGAACATATTTTCCAGCTCGCGCGAATGAGTCTACTACAAAAATTATGAATATTCCTAAAAAGGAATATAATATGAGCTCTTCGAACACATGCCCTGTTTTTTCATCGTGTTGTTCTTCCAATAAATGGATCATATAATTTAATTTCTGCGCCATTTCTCCTTTATTTGACATCATTTGTGGTTGGGGCTGTGGTTGTGGTTGGGGCTGTGGTTGTGGTGGTGGGTGATTTGCTTCTTTATACATCGGCGCTACCTTTTTATAATATTCGTTATTATCCGTAATATTTAAATCATCATAATGTTCTCCTTCAGGAGGACCAGTATTAGATAACCCGTCTCCGGTTAATTCGGATGTATTTACCCTGATATGTTTTGTGTTAGGATTAGATTCCTCTGTTTTTATGACACCGATTGACGATGGTGGGGGGGGAGGATTAAAATTATTTAATTCCTCTCCCACCTCGGGGGATTGGTGTATGCGAGCGATTGCATCGTTAATTTTCGAATTTTGGGCCTGCCTATTTTTTAGAGTGTGATTCCTCGTTTTATCTATATGCGACCTGTTATTATTTTCCGAAAGATTATTTTTTGGAGAAAAAGGAGCGGCACATAATACTAAATTACTCATATCTAATAAAAAAAGAGATTTTAATATTATATAATTTTTCCTAATAAACATTTTTAATATGATTATGAATATGAATATTTAATAAATGATTATATATATATAATTATGAAATATATATGTTGTTTTTTCTTTATATTAATGGTTTACGTTTATTATAACACGTATTATATACGCGAGAATTTCACAACGAAATTGAGGGATGGACCACAGAACCGTTTTCATCCAATAAGATTGAGGGCACGAGGGAGGAGGTGGATGCGAGGGAAACAGTATAACGACACGATTAATAAAACAAAAGGCTTTGCTAATAATATGTTGTGGAATACTGTTGGCATCAAAAATTATTTTTAAATTTTTTTATCTAATATTATATACAACAATGGGTTCTTTAAAAAAGATGTTTAGGTATGTAAATAGTCTAAATAAAAACAAATTTTTTATAGGACTCTTCATGATAGTATCTAATATTGGGTCAAAGTATATAGACCTTGGGTTTAGTAAAACACAGGAGCACGCTCTGCGAAACGCGATGGGGAGGGAAATATTAATATTTACAACCGTTTTTATTGGAACGAACGACGTTATCGTTTCGATTTTGATGACTGCTGCGTTTGCAATATTATCAAACCATTTGTTTAATGAGGAAAGCAGATTCTGTATTATTTCCGACAAATTGTCTAAAATTAAAAGTGCGGTTGATACGAATAATGATAATATTATTTCTAAAAAGGAAGAAGAGAAAGCCATTGAGATTTTAAAAACGGCGCAATCCCAGAGATCGGCGCAATCCCAGAGATCGGCGCAATCCCAGAGATCGGCGTCTTTGTGAAATATATACGTTTTCCCAAATAATTTTATTAAATGAAAATATCTTATATGATTATTATATAATTATTATATAAGATATGTCTAAGCAGGCTCGTCCTCCACAATATAAAAAAGACAACTCCCTTTATTTAGATATAGATATTGACTTCTCTGGAGTGATAAAAACAAATCCCGTAAAATTCACAAGTAAGATGCTTGTACCCGAAGGTCGTGTACAAAAAATACTATTTACCCCTTTATTAAAATACACTGATGAGATTATAAAAAAAGCAGGTGTCCCAATATCATATCGTAGTTTTTTCGAAAAGTCTCTATATTTTACTAAGCTTCTTAAATATGTTATCAAAAACAGAAAAATTCCGAAATACGGGTCTCCCGTGGCACGAAATAATGGGGAACACAATATAAAATATATGCTGGACCTAATGTTCAAACCAAAAACACCAATTTACAATAACAATCGCAAGTATATCATTCATAAAATCGACATTCACCCGACAGTACCAACTGACTTAAGGATAGGAGAACCAGTTTCGGCGAAGGTAACCGTTTATCTAGCTATGATGGAAGACCATAAAAATAATTTTGATAGATTAGATTGTAAAGATAAGAAAAAGGATATTATGACTAGTTTGCATAAATTCTTCTACCCAGATGATGTCGTTAGGGAGCCGGATGTTCGCATAACGAAAAGGGGTTTTCCGATGTTGCCCCCAGCATATCATAGTGAAACTACCGGGTATGTTAAAAGCAAAGCCATAAATAATGGTCGAGGTATATCCTCCCACGCCCGCACCCACTACAGGAGAGGGTTGCATGATATATATGATTCTCATTTATCAAGGCATCATAGGCCACACCACCAATCGAGGCATCATAGACCGCACCACCACACATCGAGGCATCATATGCCATCAGCTTCGTCTGCATCGAGACATCATATGCCATCAGCTTCGTCGGCGTTGAGGCATCATATGCCATCAGCTTCGTCTGCATCGAGGCATCATAAACATGGGCACGTAGCTCGGGGGGGAGGGACAAAAAAAAAGCGTAAGACAAACAAAAGGGGGCGTTCTACTCGTTGCAAAAGGAGGCGGGTAGTTTGAGACATTTTTTTTTGAATCTCTCTTCTAGATATTTTGGAATGTAGTCAAAATCTATAATTTCCCTATTCCGTTCATATAGTTTTTTTGCATCGGGGTCTAGTTCTAGTTTCCTTTTAAATTCTCCACGATCGTCATAATATTTAGCCGCAGTTTTCTGTCCGCATCTGGCAAATACCGATTGTATATTATCACTTTTGTCTCCGGATACAATCTTGCAAAATAAATCTTTTTCTGGATTATTAAAACTATGTTTGCTGTCAGTCAACAACTTCCCCTGTAAATTATAAATATATACATTATCATTTACCAGTTGAAGGTAGTCCATGTCGCTAGTTATAATATGAACGCTCGAGTCGGGATATGTATTTTCAATATGGCGGGTTGTAACTGCTATACAGTCGTCGGCCTCTAATTCTTCGTCATATAAAATAGCGTTTGCACCTCCTTTACTAAATAAGTTTTCGGTATATGTTAACTTAAATGAGTGGCCCACGCCGTTGTCGTCATTCTTCCTACCGTGTTTATATTCTGCAAATAATTTTCGGCGCCAAATATTGGAGGATGGACAATCCTTCCCAACCAAAATAATGGCTTTCTCGTTCGGAGAATATATCTCTTTAATTTCAGCTAGTTTTTTAATGAAAGTTGTCCTGTATTTATCAATAAATCTTGCGTTTTCAAATGGAATGCAAGATTCGTCGATGTGCTTGGCGTTTCTCCACCAATTCTTAAGAGAGAAATATCTATAGTAAATGAAATAGCTACCATCAATAAGAATAAACTTCATATATTGGTATTGAACATAATCCTTTAATTATGTTCAATTTTACATTTCTATTAAATCCGCCAAATCTGTCAAGAACATAGACTTCGCATATCGCTGAATGAGGTCGATATAGTTTGCACCTTTGCTTACCCGTTGAACAACGCTATCTAACACCGTAATCGCTATTATGAATTTGCAGATACACGGGTCAACGTTAAGATTATAGTCGCGCAAAAAAATGTTAATTATATTTAAATCGCTCGCATTTAAGTAAGATCTCGAAAACCCGGCTTTAATTATAATGGAAATTCTTAATAATATATCCTCCTTTACTGAGTCTTCTAAATTATCATAGGTGTGTTTTGGCCGTATGATATCATTTGTGAATTGTCGTATACCTTCACGGTAGTTGTCGCTTGTTGACATAATAGACATAAACGAATGTATTCCTGATTGTTCAAATTCCGTCAACGCGTTCATTAATCCAAAATCAATCACACCTATTTTACACGTTTCGTTTTTAACAAATATGATATTTCCTGGATGAAAATCTCCGTGATAAAATCTATCATACATCCAGCTTTTTAAAAAATATTTGATGATTATTTCTACATATTTATCTTTATCATCGTCGTCGATATTATTTAAAGTTACACCGTCGATGTAGTCCATAACTATCATATTGGAATACTTTTTCGTAAACTCCGGGTATACTGTTGGGATAATTACGTTGTCTATATTTTTAAAGTTATTTTTCATTTTCTGCAAATGATTTAATTCTGATGCAAAATCAATCTGTTTGAGGAAAAGTTGTCTATGTTCATTCAAAAAATCATTTATATCAACTGATATTTTACTATTAAATAGGGTAATTAACCAGACGATATATTTTAATTGTTTCAACGCACTTTCGATTTTTACCTTAATATTCTTACGACCAACTTTAACAATTACTGGATTATTGTCCAAAATACCTCCATAAACTAAAGAAATGCTTCCCGCACGAATTGGAAATCCGTTATTTTCTAATAAAAGCGTTTGATTTCCGTCTTTTTCGAAATGACGCAAGAACTCGTCGTCTATGTCTTCTTTTGTGTAGGGAACATTATCGGTATATCGTTGTAATTCGTTCTCCTGTTCCAACGTAAGCAACTTGTCCCTAGAAGGAAACGCTTGCAATACTTTGATATATAGAACATTTATCGAAGCCATTTTTTTAAGGACATTAAATATACACGTTCCTTTGCCCCTCCCACACAAATAATATATGTATTGTAATAAAAAGACGAGGGCCGTATATATTACTAGAATTATCTCTTCAACCATATATATTTATTCAATATTCTCTATAAATGTTTTAAAACGCCAAAATAGTTTTTTAATTAATATACCGGCTATGTTTTCCATAGACTTTGGGAGTTGTTCATCTAAATCTATGTGATAAAGGTATTTTACGTCCATCGTGTGGTCGTCTACTATATTAATATCAAATGATGCGAAGTTACTTATCACCGGTTCGCTTCGAGAAAAATTAACAACCTTATCGTTGGATGGTTTGCTTATATATTGAATATTGTGTTCTCCGGATGAGACGGATGTCATGTCAAGCGTTAAACATCTCTGTAGAATTCCTAATTCTGCACCGAAACGTTTAAATAGGTAAGAATATGTTCTTATATTATTTTCTTTAATCGTAATCTTCATATCTTCTAAAATATCTCGATTTAACGTATAAATTAAATCATAAATCTTCCACCCAGTAAAAGCCCCAATATATATACGAGGATTGTGTATTTTGAAGGTTAATAGATATTCGTTTTTTTTATCGGTTGCAGACAATATAATATTGTGTTTATTGCAGATTAGTTTATTACATGCTGGCTTATTGCTATAGCGGGTAGTTCTTATCTCTTCTATAGATTCAGACATATAGGTATATAATAAGTTTATTATATGTTTTAATTTTAAACTAAATGAATATTTTATAACAAGCCTGCGTTATATGATAGAATATTTTTAAATGTAGTTTATATAGTTTATATATGGCGGGTCTTGATAAATTTTTTATTTTAGACAATCAATCCCCGTGTTATATAATATCCTACACGGACGTAGATATAGAAATCGGGGAAGACCAAATGCGAAAGTGTATTTTAGATTCCTACGATAAAACACCTATTTTGCAAAATATATTATATATTGAGAATGACCAGGTAGTGTCGACAAAATATAATCAGTTTAATGTAGACGAACATTATGAAATGAAATATCTTAACTCGGAACATTTTCGTTCGTATATAAAAAAACTTGCGAATAATAACACTAATAATTGCGGGAAAACAATATTAGATTGGTATTTTTTTTGCTGTGTAGATAAATCCGCAAAAAAATCGCGTGTTTATATGAAGATAAATCATTCTAAATGCGATGGAACAAGCTTAATTAATATGCTAAGAAATTCTTCTTTATTAAAAATGAATGCACCAAAAATAAATGAAGCTGCCAATATATGTAAAGAACTCAAACAACCTCCGTATAATAAAACTATTAGTTTTTGTGACAAAATTTATTATCAAATTGTGGGGTTTGTATTATTGTTTATATTAAATATTAAAGTAGCGCTAAAATTGGTAATGTGCTATTTTCGAAATACTCTTAATAATACATTGAATAATACATCGAATAATACATCGAATAATACATTGAAAAATAACGATGATAGTGTGAGTGGAAACGAGAAGAAACGTATAAGATACATAGAATGCAATCCCCTTTCTCTTATCAAACTTAAGGCTGTTTCAAAATATAAGAACATAACAATAAATGACCTTCTCTTTTCTATTATGGTGCGGGCAGATAATTTATACTACAAGAATAAACGTGACCTAGTAATAGTGTGTCCATTTTCTTCTAATAATTTAGACAAATCGCAAAAGAGTAATAATAATTTTGTACCCATCGCAGTTACTGTTAGCAATCATCACGATAAAGAAACTATCTTAAAAAAAGTAAGCACTACGCTAAACTCATATAAGCATTCCGCATTTTTATTCTGTCTGCATAAGCTTATTTCTTTTTTAAATTCGAAGTTCAATATAAATATATTTTCTTTATATTCAATCGGACCGTCGTGCGTTGATTATATCTTCACTAATATGGTCGGTCCCGATATAAGCGGAAGCCAATTGACGGATATTCATTTTTTTGTTACTCCCAGAAATAACGAGATTATATATAATACAATTAGTGCGGGAAATAAATTGAATATTATATGTAGTTTTATAGACGAAACTATTAACAAATCCCTCTTTGAAAAATGCATATATGAGGCGTATAAAGAGATGGTTTTAGTATAAAGAACACCGACCGGAGGAATTGTTTAGCATCGCCAAATTTAAATCTACTCATTATATATCTTACTATATGCGTGAACTATATTTTTTTATATTTGGATGTTTATTTATTTACTATTTATTAGATATTCGCGATCACTGCTATCTATATAATAATAATTATGATTTATTAAAGAAAAATATACAAACACTTGTTAGGCAGGCCGCTAGATGGAGCACGGCTTCTAAACAAGACGATAGTTCAATGATTGCCGTTCTACACGCAAACTATGGAGCCGGTTATCTGTGGGCGGTGAAGGATATCGCGACTGATGACCAAATTGAAAAAGCTGCGGGGATTAATATCCGTAAGTTTGAAAATGAAATAATTAAAATACAAGACGAGGCTACTGTTCGTATGTCACAATTGTGTTCTGAATATGGTCCGGAACCTAGTTATTTAACTGCATTGGGCGGCGAGGGTAGTTAAATCCGCATCAGGGTAGAGGGAATATTATATTATATTATATTATATTATATTATATTATATTATATGAATGATATACAGCACGATAAACTTGTCGGAGAGTTCGGCAAGGGGAGAACACTTATAAATAAAAACGTAGTGCATTTAACAAAACAGGAATTTAATAAAAATTTACTGGGGCTTACCATATTTATATTTATGGGAGTTATGGTAATTCCGAATTATTTAATAAAATCCAAGCATTTTTTTTTAGCGTCGTTATATTGTTCCAATTTAGACATGATTGCGACAGTGCTAGGATTTGCCGGAGGTCCTTTTGATATATGGAAGTATTTATATAATCCATCCGCTATATCGTATTATGGATTTCTGTCAAGCACGTTAATCAATTTTTTTGCTCTAATTGGGGTTGGCATCGTCTGCTTTTTAGACGCGAGATTAAATAATAATATATTTAGCGGCCTAAGTAGATATATTATTGCAATAGTTATTACATATCTTTTGCCCGGTAATATTATTGTATATATAATGAACACTTTTTCAGAATATTTATTCAAAATGAATATTACATATCGTCTAAGATATTCGCTGGTTATTGCATTTGGCCTCATCTTTGTTGCTGCAATTATAGCATTCGAGAGATTTCTCGGGGGGATAGCAGATGTCCCCGTAGAGTCCGCGCTTAAATATTTATTGCAAAAAGAGAATTTAAACAAACTAATATAATCTTATTTCATATATTATTTATTTAAATTAAATAATATAAATCACCTTACATATCCAGAGTTACTGTATTCCTCTCGCTCTTTGTGCGTTTCTTTGAGCGGGAAGGGGCTGTCGCACTTGATATTTCTTTAAGATCTTGCACGCTTATTCGGCTGTCGCTGTCTTTTTTATTCTGAATGTTAATATTCTTTGTTTTTAATCCGGAAAGGAGGTCGCTAATATCGCTTGGTCCGTTCATTTCCGGGCGTGTTTGTCTGGTTGATCTCTCTAGAGGCTGAGCACCTACCTTCCCAAACTGCTCCTCGATATTAATTCCGTCATTCCCGCGTGCAAAAGTCATATCTGGTCTATTGTTTGGAGAAGCACTTCTTGCACTTTTTGTTTGCTGTGTTCGAATTGGTGCTGGAGGAGGTCCGTCAACTACATTCACCGGAGGCATATTGCGTTCACCGCCTACTATATCATTCATAAATCCGCCAAATCCCGGATTGCTATCTCCCATTGTGTTTACCGCCGCCTGTGTAAACTGTTGCATAAGCTCGGGGTTTTGTTTCATTATATCGTCCATTCCGGGCATAGATGTTTTAAACATAGTGTTTGTCATATGAACCATAATCGCCGATCCGCCCAGTTGGAATAATAGTTTTAGTTCTGGCGCCATTGATGCCTTCGACTTATATTTATCGTGAAGCTCGCCGAAAATGTCATCATAGTCATCCACGTTTTCACTTATTTGCTCTGACCACCCATCAAGTTTCACATCAAACGGGTCAAATCTATTATTTAAAAACTCAATACCTGTTACAGCTGCCATTAACATTCTTCCCTGGAATTTGCAACTGTTCGCCTTCGCCTTATCGTCTAGAATCATCTCATATTCTCCCTTCATTTCATCTAAAGGAGAATCCATATTATACTTTTTGGTGAGCTTTGCCCCTTTGCGCTCAAGAGCCTCTAGCTTTCTTAGCACACTAAACTTTTCCCGTAATAGTTCGGCTTGCGACATAGTCGGTGTCTTCGGAACGTTTTTATCTGGGTCCATCGGAATATTAGTAAACTTACTAAATCCATCCCACGTTTTATTTTCGCTATCGAGTTTTATATCTTTTGCTGTTTCTTTGCCTATGCCTTCGAGTCCGGGGATGCTGTCTTTTAGTTTATTTACAGACCCTATCCCGTGGTTAATCGATTTTGTTTCATCAGAAGTTGTATTAAGCGCTTTTGAAAATAAAGATGATTTCGCTTCGCTTTTAGTATTACTTATATCGGCGGTCAATCCATTTAATTGATTTTCCAAATCGTTAAGGTCGTCTAACTTAACGTCAGTTGAAAGACTTTTGGACCCGTCGGTTTTCTTCTTATCATTCATTAATAGCTCAAGTCCGCCGCCAAAATTTACAGATGGTCTTGGCGACTTAACATCCGTCTTATTAGGAGAACTAGAATTATCCTCTTTATTTAGAGTTATTGTTGGTGCCCCACCAATTGTTTTAATGTCTATTACCTCTGGAACCAAATCAGTCATTATGATACTATTAGAATTTTTAATTTTAAGTATTACGAAGCATAAATATATTTATTACATATATACTTTATTCGGAGTTCGCGTCGTGTTTAAACAAATTATTGTCATATAGGAACCATAGTCCCTGTAGAAAACTATCTGCTAAATCATCTTGTTTTTTATGTTTTTCAAATGTGCTCACCCATTCGACGTTTTCCGAGTTTTTTTTTAACATTTCTGTTGTAATATCAATACCGTATTTTTTTCTTTCTTTATATGTCATTTTTTTTCTTGTAAATTGTTTAAGCTTATTCATTGCTGATATAAAATGAATATTATGGATATCTTTCATAATAAAATACTGCGCAACCATTCCTTGAATTGTTTTCATTCTGTTTGCAAGAGGAGAAATTTGATTCTCAATAATTACACAATCAATCTTATCTAAAGTGATTCGTTTTGTAAAAACCTCGGCTATTGCAATCCCAACATCTATTAGTGACATTTCGTTTGCTTTTGGTTCGGTATTAACATTAAAACTATTATTTTTTATATGCTTATCTAATTCGCACAAAACAGTTTTTTTTCTTATTGGTTCGGCGATGCTAATGTTATATTTATTCGACAACACGATTAACTCTTTTAAATTTAAATTATTTATTTTTATATCTAATGGCGGAATAATATAACCCGTTTTTTTTGCGTGTATTTTACAATAAAATACCCCATCTTTTTCATAAGTTGCCTTCTTATTACACATTTTCGATTTTTTTTTTATTTGGGTAAAACAATTGCATATTGGAGCCTCCCCACATAAATTAAGCACATCCCATTGTAATATATTAAGACCCTTTCCTTCATCTGCATCTAGCAAGCACATCGCCATATTTTTTATTCCAACGTCAATACTTAACACCCTCATATTTAAAGATTATAAATCTAATAATCTTTAAATGCATATTAATTGTAATTAACCAGTCCTCTTCTTAAAAGCTGATATTGTGTAAGTGTTGGGATTGACATTCTCGCCTGTAACTGTTGTTCTGTTAAATATAAATTCTTCTGATTGCTCGTTTCAAATCCGTGCGGCTTCTTGTTACTTTCGCAAGATTTATACAAATAAGGTGTTGTTTTAGATGTTGTATCTTCCACCGGTCTCGACCCGTCGCGGCTATTCTGAACGGAATGATAACGAGGAGGGCACAACCCATTTTGCCCACACGCAGTCTCTTGGTTATTTTTAATAATTGTGTCTGCATTATTTGTTAGGAATCTCCTATATTGCCAGTTTGTTGTTATATTTTCTTTCCTTCGAATTTCTTCGTTTACTGCCCCACCGGGTTGCCAATTTGCAAAATTACGTCCGTCCATCATTATTGGGGGAGAATCAAAATGAATATTGTTTGAACCAGACCCATAATTACTCATTTAATATAAAAGAAGAATATAATTATTTTTAATATATAATGTAGTTAATTAAGAAGTTGTCGCCCCTTTCTCACCACCACTCTTTTTTAATAATCCCAATAGGTCCTTCTTTTTCATATTATTCGCGGAATCGGGTGAAGCCAGCACTTTGTCTACAACCAATGCTTTTAACTCGGGAACTTTTAATTTATTTAGATTAATTCCTAGGGGCTTTGCCGAAATAGGATTCTCGATGCCGATGCTTTTCATTTCTAGAGAATCGTTTACGCCCGTGCCTAAATTATTGTCGTCATCACTGTCGCTGTCCTCGCCAGAATCACTATCGGAGCTATCAGCGACTGTTACTAAAGTGCCTCCTACATTTTCATCAACTGCGAGTGAATCAACTGCGAGTGAATCAACTGCGAGTGAATCAACTGCGAGTGAATCAACTGCGAGTGAATCAACTGCGAGTGAATCAACTGCGAGTGAATCAACTGCGGGTTCTGCGCCTATAGTAAACGTGTTCCGGGCCATCTCATTCAGGTAGTGTTGCTGGTCGATACAGTCGGTACGACCAACATCTAATGTAATTTTTTTATTTGAGGAAGTTGCTGTCTCATCTTCGTCAGATGAGTCTTCATCTGAACTATCAGAAGAATAATCATCGTCGGATGATACGTTAATTTTATCACCAAGATGGTCTTTCTCGGAAATATTAGATACTTCGCTATTACATACTTTGCTATTACATACTTCGCGATTACATACTTCGCTATTACATACTTCGCGATTACATACTTCGCTATTAGATATGGTATCATTCGCGCGGTGAGACCCAGTCCCGCTTCGCATATCTTCCTGAAGGCCATTAATAATTCCGGTTAATACGTGGTTTTGGTTTTGAATATTCTTTTCGATTCTTGAAATCTTTGTGTTCATTAAATAAACAATCAATCCGGACATCAATAACGTAAATGCGACAGATATTATAAAACTATTGCTATCTAAGCTGAATATATTCATTACTAAAAATGCCATATATATTTTAAATACTAATTAAACGAAATTATATATTGAGCGTTTCAATAATTTCCTTTGTTTCGTTTATGATTTCTTCCGGATAGTCTAAATCTTTTAATACCTTCACCGCCCCCTTTATCTTTGATATACCCTTTTCCATCTTATACGTATACGTAAAATCATTATTGGCTACATTAACGTTCATATTACAATTAAGTATATCTTTGTGATTATCTAATCTCTTGCATACCTCTAAAAAGTGAGTTGTAATCATAAATGACATATTTTTATATTTTTTAAGATATTTCAAGAATGCAATCGCCGCCCCAATTGCTTCGTATGGATTTGTGCCCGAATACAATTCATCGAACACGCAAAAATGACGAAGAGCCTTTTTCGAAGAGGGGTCCTCGTCGGTGGTTTGGACATCTGTCAGAATGTTTACACAACGTCTAGCTTCCGCTTGGAATAGACTATCTCTACCAGATGTGTCTGGTATATTAAGGTAACTGTGTATTACATCATATGGGCATATTTTCGCGGAAGAATAAAACCCACAGCCAATCTGTTGAGATATTAATAAGTTTAATAGCGTGGTTTTCAACATAGTAGTCTTTCCTGCAGCATTCGGTCCAGTAATTAATATATTCTTGTCTAGTTTGTAAGAGTTTTTAACTATATTTTTATGAGAAGATGGGAAATATGCGTTCTTAAATTTCGAACTTTTATTTGAAACACTACAAAATGTCATTTTCTTATCTTTAATGTGTCCTTGTATGTCTTTCAAATTTTCAAAATATGCTTGCAAATACAACGTGTAGTCGATCGACTCTATTATAGTTTTATCGTTATAAAGTTTGTTAAAACACTGCATAATATGTCCCATAGAAAAGGTTCTCTTTAATACGAAGTCTTTATCATTAATTTGAACTAGAGATTTTTGGAATGTTTCCAAAGTGGTTTTGTGGGATTTCATATTATCTATAAAACCCTTATAAGAGTTTAATCTAGAACAGCTTTTCTCTAAAGAGTTCATAGAATCGATCGAGGAAGATATAAATGTTTTTGTCTCCAATAGGTGTTTATGTATTATTTTCGAATGATTATAAAATGTGGTGCAGGATATAACATTCTGATATGTTTGGAATATATAAAACCCAATAGATATTAATATATATATACGCTGTTTCCACGAAGCATCGCCAAGCGCAAATAGCTTCCCTAACTGGTGCCTTTTGCAAACAACCGTTAAAACCTCAATATACTTAGAAAGAGTAATACTATAGCCCTGTATTTTAATTATAAAAAACGGAAGAATTAAGAAAAAAATAGGAAGAACAAGAGAAAATATAGGTGAGGTTATATTATACATACAGAGCACCTGCAAAAATAACGGCTGGTTATTCAACATTTTAGATATCGCCCACGAATTATCTAAATAGTTATATTTTGAATAAAACCCTGTTTCCGCCCGTATATCGTATAATATATCTTCAACGTTAACTACATTACTACACGATTCAGGGACTGTCCCTTTCAATAACTTCTGCGTGTCTTTAATATATTCGGGGTCAGAAGTATAATAATTGCTCCAAAGGGGAATAATCTTATGTGAATATACCGTGGAAGTGTTGAATAAGTGATTATATGTACATAGACTTTTGCCATCTTTCTCACATTCATTATCTTCTACTTCCTCATCAGCCAACTCGTCCTCGTCGAGTAATGGGGGTCGTAGTTCTAAATCTTTTATTAAATGTTCTTGAAGTTTACTTTTATTACTTAAAAAGGATATGGGTAAATCAAATGCTTTCATTTCTGTTATAGAAATAGAAATAGAAACATATATTATAACGAAAACGATGCTATTTAAACATCTCGTTGTTATTTAAAATTTGCGGGGAGCTCGGTAATTGTAGTATGATAATGTTGCTCAATCTCTCGCATATGTCTAGTATCACGACGGGTTACAAAATTAATGCCGGTTCCTTTTCTACCCCATCTGCCACTTCTCCCGATGCGGTGCAGATATGTATGTACACATTTTGGTATATCAAAGTTAATAACGGTGCTCACCTGCTGAATATCTATTCCCCTCGCAGTTACATTAGAAGAAATTAACACTCGGGTATTCCCCGAACTAAACTCTTTGAAGCTTTTGTCTCGTTCTTCCTTGGTCATCGAACTATGGAGGTGACATACAGGGAAGCTGTCCTCTACCATTGCCTCGTATAGATCCTGAACTCTTTTTACACTATTGCAATATATAATGCACTGACTGAGAGCGAGAGTGCCATACAAGTCTTTTAATGTCTCATACTTTTGGTCGTCGTTTTCCAACGCTATAAAATGCTGAGCTATCCCTTCTAATGTTAGTTGCTCACTCTTAACCAATACCCGAATGGGTGTCCTCATAAATTTATCGGTAAGCATATTTAAACTATCGGGCATTGTTGCGCTGAATAGTCCTACCTGAATATCCTTTTTTAAAAACTGAAAAATATTATATACTTGCTCCTTAAATCCACTGGAAAGCATCTCATCTGCTTCGTCTAGAACGATAACCTCGAGATTATTCGTTTTAAATTTTTTCCTTCTTAGCATATCGTGAACACGGCCAGGACACCCGATAACAACGTGTGGAGGGGAGTTTAATAACTTCCTGGCATCATCCTCGGTAGAAGTCCCCCCTACCAATAGCTGTGTTCTTAAATTTTTAAACAACTTTCCTATGGAGTCTAATACGATCTTCGTTTGTTGTGCTAATTCTCGCGTGGGAGCCAATACTAATGCCTGAGGGCTCTGTATAGACAAGTCAATCTGTTGCAAAATACCTATTGTGAAACATCCGGTTTTCCCAGTCCCGGACTGAGCCTGTGCAATGATATCTTTCTTATTTAATAGGTGAAGAATTGCCTTACGTTGTATTGGGCTGGGGACTTCAAACCCATATGCATATATTCCTCGCAATAGTTCTTGTCGCACGTTCAACTCTTCCCAAGACTCTATCTCTGTTTTTTCGGACACGCTTTCTATATCAGTATTTTCTATGCAAGACATATTATAACACAAATAATTATTTTTAAGTTGCTTATTTTAATAATGTAATTATAAACAGATATAAACTTATTTATTACATATAACTATTATTAATGACCATTCACTATACGGATGATGATATTAATAATATCATCCAGAATGGTTTTGACTTTTCATTTAATAAAGATGTCTTGGAAAAAATACAGAAACTATCGGATCAGGTAGGAGATCCCGAATATATTAGAACCCCGCAGTTTTCAAAAAAAAACCATAAAGTTTCGGAAGAAGACTGGGAAGCAATACGCAATTTTAAGAAAACCGAAATTATTAAAAAGGAGGGCGTTGAGGCGTCTTCTGATATCATTAGAAAATATTTGAATAAACTAACAACTAAAACATACGAGGTTCTGAGCGTAAAGATAATTGACGAAATAAAATCTGTTTGCAAATCAAAGAATATTTCAGATGTAAATTCTTGCGGTGAGGATGCTGATATAACTAAGATAGGAAATGATATATTTGCTATTTCAAGTAGTGGATTATTCTATTCTGAAATGTATGCAAAATTATATATTTTATTGATGTCTGAATTTAACTTTATGGAAACATTGCTTCGGGTAAACTTTTCCGATTTTAGAAAAGTATTTCGCACAATTAAATATTGTGACCCTAATAAAGATTACGATGGGTTTTGCGACAATAATAAGGCTAATGAGAAAAGGCGCTCTCTCGGGTTATTCTATGTAAATCTAATGTTGCATAATGCGATTGAGAAGGATGATATAATGGATATTATTATTGAGTTGCAAGATTTTTTTGTCGAAAAACTAGAGGAAGAAGATAAATGCAGCATTGTGGATGAGCTATCCGAGCTAATATTTGTAATGGTAAAACATTGTCACGAAATATGCAAAAAAGATGGGGATGATAAATGGAGACTGATATTTAGCAACTTGAAAAATATATCGGAATTAAAACGGGGTGCGATGAAAAGCATCACAAATAAAACAATATTTAAACATATGGATATAATGGATATAATAAGAACATAAATGTTAGGGGTTATATTATATAAATGAATGTTACATATAAAATAACCGAAGTAAACAAAACCTCGGGTGTTGATATAGAGGATTTTATGGATTCTTTTGAAGCGGGCGATGAAGGCGATAAAATGTCCGATCCTCGATCCCGGGTAAGCGATTATTATACTCCTTCGCATATATTTGCAATGGAAACAGACTATAATACGAATTACACCGTTAAAATGCTGGGGAGTATTATGGATTATTATAATCTCTCTAAGCGTAAATTATGTAAAGAAGAACTAGTTCAGGTTATAATTTTGTTTGAGTTAGAAGAGTGTAATAGAGAAGATGTAGAGAATCGCCGGAGATTATGGAAGAATATACGGGAATTGAAGAATAATGCATATTTTTCAAAATACATCTCGTTTGAACCATAAATTATTTTAGTGTATAAAGTTTTAAATATTGTTTATTTTCTCTCCAATATTCATTTATCTTCTCTGTCTCCGTAAGTAAATTCTGAATCAGCACCTCCTGATCGTGGGAATACCATGTGTATACCAGTGGGGTATATTAAAAAAATTGTTTTGGTGGTTCATATTCTGTATAATTTTTTCTCCAATAGAATATGCGTTTTTATGTCTACGAATCAGATTCTCAATAAACATATTAATTATATATATATATATATAAATCCTCATATAGATATATTCTAAATAATTATATTATATAAATAGTATAATGGTGCATTCGAGATTAGATCCGGAGATTCAATATCCGGAAATAAAAACTTTAGACCCCGACGATAAAGACATGGATGCGGCTGTCTACGAGGTTTCTATTAAGGGTATTATAATAGAGATCGCCACAGGTAATGAAAAATATAATTATTTTGAAAAAAACAAAATAATATATTATCCAATATACTTGTTACGTGGAGGAAAGGTCAGCTCACAAATTGGATTATACGAAACTCGAGGCGGCTCTCTGGAAGATTATCGGGATGACGATGGCGATATTGATATCGAAAAATTAGGAGAGCCTATATTTTATGCAAGCACAACTAAAGAGCTCTTACGAAATAACGAACATCTTAAAACAGCGCCCGGCGACGATGATGATATTGACGGTGAGAGCGAGGATAACGAGACCGATGATAGCGAGACCGATGATAGCGAGACCGATGATAGCGAGACCGATGATAGCGAGGGCGATGACGGAGAAAAGGGAACTACTGGCGAAGATGCAGCTGACGAAGATGATTGGGAGCAATTACCCAAGGAAATAGACGGTAAGACGTGGATCGAAACATTCTTAGGGGAGGAAGGATATGGTATTGTCGAGACGGAGGGGGACGGAGATTGTTTATTTAACTCGGTTAGGATTGGGTTGGAAAAAACATCAAAAAAAACTACAGTGGCGGCTCTCCGAAAGATACTTGCAGATAATGCAACGCCAGATGTTTTTGAAGGATTTAAAACAATGTATGATAGCGCTGTTAAAGAAATGTTAAATTTAAAAAAGTATTTACATACTCTTGTAGAAGAACTGAAAAAATTAAAGGAAACAAAGGCTGCCACGAAGGACGTTGTTGCGTCAAAGCTTATTATAGAGAGGGGAGAAGAAATAATGAATTCTCATAAGACAGCATTAATAGAATATAGAAATGCTAAATCGATGAAAACAGAGTTTGCATTTATGAAAGGAATAACAACACTAGAAGCTTTTTCTGCAATAATACAAACGCGTGCTTTTTGGGCTGAAACGTGGGCTATATCAACAATAGAACGCGCGTTAAATATTAAATTAATACTTTTGTCAAAGCAGATGTATACATCTGGCGATACAGGTAATGTTCTTCAATGTGGCCAGTTGAATGATGAGGGTATTGCGAAAGCGGGGATATATGAACCGAGCCATTATATATTATGCAATTATCTAGGATTGCATTACGAGCTAATAACGTATAATGGAGAGGGTGCCCTAACATTTGAAAAATTGCCGGATAGTATTAAAAAGCTAATTGTAGATAAATGTATGGAGCGAGGAAGTGGTCCATATATGTTTATTCCCGAGTTTGTTGCGCTGTTTAGAAAATTGAAAAAGAAGCCGGTAGTAAAAGATTCTATAGAAGAGATGCACACCGACCTTTTTGACCCAGACACTGTATTTCAGTTTTATTCCAAGTCTGATGGTTCCAAGAAACCAGGTGAGGGGGCAGGAGAAACAATAAAAAAGGGGGATTTAAATTCGTATACGGACCTCTCGGTTATTCCTCAGTGGAGAAAAAAACTGAGCAATTTCTGGGAGGCTCCGTTTATGCTTGATTCTCTTAAATGGAAGTCAGTTGAGCACTATTATCAGGCATCCAAATTCAAAAGGGAAAACCCAGATATTTATAAGCTGTTCTCGATGGATTCGGATTCTATTTCGATTCAGATGGGGAGTCCTCCCAAGATATTTAAACTTTCAGAAAGTCCGGTTATGGCAAAATCGGCTGGGGGTAAAAGCGGAAAGTTCAGAGGGAAGTCTATATTCGGGAGAAAGGTTGTCCTTGACGCCGATTTCTTCACGGGGAGGTCGGAAGTTGAAATGAAAGCTGCGCAGACGGCGAAGTTTACTCAGAACGAAGACCTTAAGGCCCTTCTTATTGCGACAAAGAAGGCCAAGCTGGTTCACTACTCAAGAGGCAGCCCTCCGATTATATTCAATGACTTGATGGAAGTACGTCGAGATCTGGCGTTGCTCGAGTAAAATCTATATTTAGTTTACAAATTATTCTTAATTAGCCGTACCTTTCTTTTAATGCTGGATGCAAGATAAATTAAAAATGAAAATGTTAGCATTATACCACCATTTATTCTATAGACGTGTGCACTATTAAACCCACATATTCCGTTTAAAAAGTTATATTTGGGGCGGCGTTCAAAATATATAATTCCGGAACGAATAATATAAACCATTATTGTAAGCACTCCTATATCAATCATAAGCGTTATTATATTTTCAATATTGGTTTTTTCGTAATTATAATTTGTAAATATATACCTACTATAAAAATATGAAATAGTCGTGCCTATCATAAAATATATAACCCCTAATAAAGCAATATTGATCACTTTTACAACATTCGCACATTTTATCATTATATAAATATAAAATATTTTAATATAAGAACATTATAGCTTTATTGCTATGCTTGCTTCTTTTCGTCTTACTGTCACAGATAGTAAAATTATTAACGGGAAGGGGTTATTAATTTCAAATATAACTAGAGATGGATCGCCAGGATTCATAAAACGCGGAGAGAGGGTGTATAACTTAATCGGAAAGATTTATAATAAACCAACTCGAGAAACAATACATATTGGGGAGAACCAACATATTTACGACTGTCGGGGAATATTTATGAACCATTCGTTTGACCCAACAACCAGAATTGATGAAAGAAATGTAGTAGCAGTAAAGGATATTTTTGATGGAGATGAGTTAACCTTTAATTACAACGAAACCGAAATAAATATGGCTTGTCCATTTGATGTATCGGGAGTTAACGTTTCCGGCTTATCAACTAATACCGACTAATCCTTTGGCGTAAAAGAAATACCGCATCCACACGATGACGCTAATTCTGTATCAGGGGTAAATATAAATTTACTTTCGAATATACCATTTTTATAATCTTCAGTCATATAGTCGACCGTCGTCCCCGTTAATAAAATTTCTGACACAGGGTCAATTACAAGTTCTGTATTGTTTTTCCTCATAATAGTTAATTTAAATTTATTATTGTATAAGGTATGCATATTTTCGAATTTTTCTTTATTAATTAATCGTAAGTCATAGTTAAATCCACTACAGCCCCCTCCTGATGCCGAAAATATAAACCGACTATCGGCATTGGTTTTTATGATCTCCTCCATTTTATCCCACGCTGCTTCGGAAACGGCAATCGAATGCCGGGAGAGGGTTGAAAATAAGCGCGAAACCATTTTATAATAGAGGTGAATATAAAAACTCGTCATAAAATATATAAAATTTATAACTTTATATAACACTATTACACCTTTGAACATTTAAAACGCCGACTTTTTTTTCTCGATAAATTACATTTTTTACATAAAACCCGCAATATAGCATTTGTTCTATGAAATTCAATCCAACTTTTTTCAAATTCATTATCTATGTTATTAAATATTTTTGAATGACTGTCATTTGCTTCAAAAATATTAGGTATAGGTCCTTTCCAAATACTTAAGAATTTTGTTTTTAAATCTATAAATTGAGGTTCATAGTGATCTATATGAATATTTTTAGTATTACAACATAGAACACATTCCATAATACTATTATTTTTAAACTCTTTAATTTGAGGATAAATAGAATTTCTCATAGCAATAGTCAAATTATCTTTAGGTTTTCCAGTAATACAATTATTTAATACTGAAACATCATCTTCATCTCCATTATTTTTAACTATTATAGTTTCCAATTGTGTTTTATATACGGGATTATATCTAATTTTTATATCTGTTAATCCATTAAATTTTTCTGGATAATCACTATGTCTTTTGAATAAGTACATAAATCCATCCCATTCTTCTGGATAAAATTGTTTAATGGAAGAACATACCCCAATTTTATCTATTTTTTCCCGAACACATTGTTTTAATTGCTTTTGTGTTTTACATTCAGCATACATGATTATGATTATGAATATAAAAAATATAATTTATTCATAATCAATTTTTTATAAAAGTCGGCGTTTTAATTGTTCAAAGGTGTAAAACATTTTTGAACAAAATTTAATATATTTTTTTCAGAATATTCTCCCACAATAGTAATATTTAATTTTTTCATTTTAAAATATTTTTGGCAAGTATTTCTAATCATTTTAGCACTAATTTTAGAATATTGATCTAGTAAGTATCCAAAATTAACAATAGGATTATATTCTTGGGTAATTTGTCTACCAAAATAGTCTGTTATTGAATGTGAATCTTCTTTTTCAATAACTAAATGTCCTTTAATAAACCCCTTAGCTTTTAATAATTCATCTTTAGATACTAAATCTTTACAAAGTTTTTTAATGTTATTAAGAATTATAGTTAATCCCCCTGGTTTAGATTGTACTAAATTTTCAGTAATATTTTTTATTGAACCAACATTTTTTTGATCTTTAATAAAAAGACTATGTTTATCAAAACTTGTTTTAACAGAAAAATGTCCACCAGACTCATATGTTGAGAAATCAACTGATACACTATAAGATAGTCCATGTTTTTCTCTCATATCTAAAAATAGTCTTGAACTCATGTTTCCCGCTAAAATTATTTTAACAATATCTAAAACATATCGATCTTTATGATACATATTACATACCGGGAAACCTATATTTAAATGAACCTGTTCTAAATCTTTATGGACTACTTTTATCCTTGGTTTCAATTGTTTAGAAAGTCTTGGATATATATGTTGTACATTTTTAGAAAGTAGTTGGGGAAAGTAAGAATCCTTAATTAATTTTTTAATATTTCGAAAATTCAAATTAGAAGAGGCAGCGATAGTAATATTATTAGAAGAGTAATATTGATGGTAATATTCCTTAACTAATTTAGGAGGATAAGCTAATATTTTAGCTTCATCACCTCCGATAGAATGTCCTAATGGATTTTTTCCAAATAACAGTTGATAATGCAATTCTTCAATATATTCTGAAGGATTATCCTTAGATTTATTTATCTCTTCTACTACTACATTTTTTTCAGTAATCATATCTTCTGGTCGTATTTTAGAGTTAACAATCATATCGCTTAAAATATTAAAACCACGCTGGGCGTAATCTGAATTTACTTTAACAATATAGGAAGTTACATTTTTATCCGTATATGCGTTAAAATACGCACCAACTTCATCTAATTCACTAGCAATATCTTTTGGTTTAGGACGTTGTTCCGTTCCTTTAAATAACATATGTTCTAAAAAATGGGATACACCCTGTAATTCATATGATTCGTCTACGGATCCTACTCGACAAAATATTGAAATACATGTAATATTATTATCTTTTCTAGGAATATAAACTATTTTAATACCATTATTAAGAGTATCTGTTTTAAATGGGATATTCATTATTATATACCAATATAAAATTATAGAGATTTATTTAATATAATATTTTAACTAAATTTTATAATTTTAATAATTCTATAAAATATTAAATTATATTATAAATCATAATGGTTCATAAAAATTTAATAAAAAAAATTCTTGTAACGGGTGGTTGTGGTTTTATAGGATCACATACATGTATAGAACTTATGAATAAGGGTTATACTGTTATCATAGTTGATAATTTAATAAACTCGAGTTCTGGTGTAATAAAAAAAATTGAAAAATTAGCTAATGGAACAATCGTTTTTTATGAAATAGATATGATGGATAAAAGTCTATTAGAAAATGTATTCAAAAAACACAATATTTATGGTGTAATTCATTTTGCTGGTTTAAAAGCAGTAGGTGAATCTGTTAGAGAACCATTAAAATATTATCAAAATAATCTTGTATCTTCTCTTAACTTATTAGAATTAATGAAGAAATATGGTTGTTATAAAATGATATTTTCTTCTTCTGCTACAGTATATGGTAATTCAACATCTCCTTTGATAGAAAAATCTAATACAGGTATTGGTATAACAAATCCTTATGGTATGACTAAACATATGATTGAAGTCATATTGAATGATTTCTGTATTGCTAATAAAGAATTTGACATTACAGCTCTCAGATATTTTAATCCAGTCGGTGCTCATCCAAGTGGATTAATAGGTGAAAACCCAAATGATGTTCCTAATAATTTAATGCCTTACATATTAAAAGTTGCTACTCAAAATAATACAGATCATGATATTGGAGAAAGATATAATTTTTTAAGTATTTATGGTAATGATTATCCCACTTGTGATGGAACTGGGGTAAGAGACTATATACATGTAGTTGATTTAGCAAAAGGTCATGTAAAATCAATAGATAAGGATAAGAAGGGATATCACGTATTTAACCTGGGTTCAGGAAAAGGTTTCTCAGTATTACAGTTAATCAATTGTTTCCAAAGGGTAAATAGTGTTAAAATACCTTATAAAATAGTAGATAGGAGAGAAGGTGATCTCAGTGAAGTATTTTGTTCTCCAGATAAATCTTTAAAAGAATTAAATTGGAAAACAGAATTAAATATAGAAGATATGTGTAGAGATGCTTGGAAATTTCAAAAAAATAATCCTCTTGGCTATTAAGTAACAATTCCTAAACTAAAACCAAGAATCATCACCTTCAAAACCGTCGTGTGCTTGTGAATAACCACCGCATCTACAACTCAATTCATGTCTATCACATCCATCACATCTCCCCCATTCCGTTTCGTCAATAATTTGTGTATAAATTTCAAAATTATGAGAATGTTCCATGTCTGAATTATCTAAAGGATTCCATAGATTCACGCTGTATGTATATGTATACTTATAATTATTAGGTATTGTTTCTTTTAACATATTTGTGTTCCATTTTTTACCACAAATAAAATATTTATTTTGTCCATATTCCGGACATTGCCAATTTTTATAAAACTTATTAGCTTCATCCACACTTTCAAATGATTTATATTCAATTTTTTCTATAGTGTTTTTGTCATATTTAGTGAATTTCACTATTTCAACATCCATTTTACATATATGAAATTTAATATTTAAGTATAAGTCAATAGTTATATTTAAAAATTAAAAATTAAAAATTAAAGACACCTTATAAATTAGTAGATATAATAGAAGGAGATCTAAGTTAAGTAGTTTGGTCTCCCTATAAATCACTAAAGAATTAAATTGGAAAACTGAATTAAATATTAAACCACAATTCCTAAACTCATACCTCTTATACTACCTATTTGTTTTATATTTTTACCTAAAAAATGTTCCCAAGCACTATCTACAGTAAAAGTATATTTAAGTTTTAACCATTGGGTGACTAAAAAAGAATAATAGGTATCATCCATGATGATAATAGAGCCTTTTTTAGCTAGATTTTTTAAAGAATTTTTTAAATCAAGATAAGGAAGATTATTTTCATGTCCTCCGTCTACAAAGATTAAATCAAAACGATAGTTGTTGTTATCATCATCTTCTTCGTTATAGTCATCGCCATAGTCATCGTTATAGTCACCTTTATAGTTTGGAACAGTTTGGGTAGAATCTCCACAAATAATTTTTAATCTATTTGGAAATTGTTGTTTTATATAGTCTTGGGTTTCTAAAGAATATTTATGTTCACATAGATCGAAAGATGTTACACTACAATTGGGGTTTGAATAAAGAAATAAACACGATGAGTGTCCAGCATTAAATCCTATTTCAGCAATTCTTTTTGGGGAATATTTTTTTATTATCTCACTTAAGAAATGTATTTTATCTCCAGAGCATCCAATATGGCCTTCGAAATCCCCAGTTTGATGAATTATATTATCCAAAATTTGGTAATGTTTATCTAGACTGGTTCCCGTTTTATAGCTTTTTTTGAATAGGTATCGCCATTGATAATCTTTCCATAAAGGATACATATCCCAAAATATAAAAAAACTTACGGCTAGAAAAATTAATAATAAATAATTAAATTTAGTATATAAATTAATCATTTATTATAGTTGTATAAAATTTTTTAACAAATTATATGTACTATTAATGTCATCTAAATGAACTGTTTCAACAGGAGAATGTAAATTTCTAGCAGGGACACCTACAAACTGTGTCATACTATTATATTTAGCAAAATATGTTAAATTAGAACCTCCTGCTCCAGTTAAATAATTTTGATATGGGATATTAAAGGTATCAGCTGATTTACTAAGTTCTCTATATAAACCTCTATTAGCACCTCCTCTCTCTAATACAGGCCCTTTCCCTAAAGTAATATTTCCATGTATATTTCTATTAGTAAAAGGAACATCTAGAGAAAAAATCGTATCAATTATAATTATTTTATCAATTCTATTTATATTTGATATAGAATTAAATCCTAAATAGACTGAATTCGCTATTTCTTCACCAGATGAAAAGTTAAATATTAGATTATAATTAATATTTGATAAATTATTGTCAAAATACAATAGTAATTCTAATAATATAAATACTCCAACTGTATTATCAATAGCCTTAGAAGTTAATAACTCCTTATTATGTCCCATTTTAAATATTGAATAATTAGGTAAAATAAAATCACCAACTGTAATATATTTAACAGCTTCTTCTTTATTTATGAAACCAGCATCTACATACAGAAGTTTTTCATTTATTGGGTCACGTAATATTTGTCTACTTCTTGATAAATGCGATGGATCAATTAAAAAAACTCCATGTAAAACAGATTTTTTCTTTTCAGAATATATTTTAGCAGGTCTTCCAAATAAAGTTTTTGCGTCACATCCAAAGGGAGAAACTAACAAAAATCCATCATGAGTTATAGCCTTTACTCTTGTTCCAATCTCATCAACATGGGCATCGATTAATAATGTTTCTTTCTTTTTATTATCTAAAAAGTATGTTAAATTATATTCACCAGATAATTTATCAATTTTTTTAAAATTTCGAATATTAAATGATTTTAAATAATTAATCATTGATTCTTCCATTCCCGATGGAGAATCTATTGCCAATAATTCATATAATTTATCTAATTTCATTTATATGTATATAGAAAATAAATAGTTTTCAAAATACCATATTTTAAATATTAAATTTTTAATAAATTGTAAATTTGATTAATATAAATATTTCATAATAAATATCAATAAAGTTATACCTAATGACATCTATTACAGAAACTCAAAATGATATTAATATCAATCTTTATTTAGCCAATTTATCAAAAAGTAATAGAGAAATACTTTTAAAGGAATTAGGTAAAAATTTAGAATCAACTGAAGTAGGTATAATTAAAGCGAGTAATAAGGAACAACTTAGAAAAGTTCGTCTTCAAAAATCCTTACAAAAATATAGAAATAGTTGGAAAACACTTAGGTGTAGTGAAGGAGATATGGATGGTGATTGGATAAATAATTGGTGGAAGAACAATAAGATGTCCGATCGTAATAAAATAGTCAAAGGATATGAAGATATAATTTTGGGATGTGATGGTAATAGTTGTTGGACAGCTATTACTGGAACAGATTGTGAATGGTTCGATGAGACTTCTTGTCTTGGGGATATGATTAACTCAGTTATGTATCATAATAGTTCTGGTCAAGATAATTGGGGTGTTGGAACAATAGGAGGAAGCCATGAACACGTCGATCGTATATTTATTGGATCGGACCATATAAAACACTTCAAAAGTGACGAAGAGTTGTTCCTATTAAAAAATAGATATAAAAATGTATATATATTGGATTATAATAATCCTTTCAAATGACTTTATATCTATAAATACTTTTGAAATTTATTTTCCTAAAATATCCCTAGTTTGAGCTCTCCAGTGACATTCTAAGCACTGTTTATATACAATAAAATGATCTCTAACTGGAATTTGAGTATATCTTCTGATTATTTTTTTGTCCCATATACATACTTTTTTACAAGAACAACATATTACCCTGGCTTCTTTTCTAAAATAGGAAAAAATAATTCTTCGCAAATCATCATTATTCATGACTTTAAAGGACATATTATAATTAATATAAAAATATAAAAAAAAATAAACAATTTGTTATAAAACTATCCTATTTATAATCTATTCGTATAGTAATTAATGAGAAAAACACTATTTGGTATATTATGTTCGATTATATACAGTTATATTTTGTTACCAACTAAAGAAGGCGAAGAACCCAGTATTAGCCCTACATTATATCCTTTTATTTATAAGGGTATGATTATTTTACCATTTTCTAATTCGAAAGCTATTCACCTACATCATTGGATAATCTATATGATTATATGTTTATCGTCACTTTATATACATATACCTAAATTTATTTATGGTTTTTCATTTGGTTTATGTATTCAAGGATTACTTTATAATGATTGGTATCAAATTATATGCGATAATCCATATAATTCGAGATAATCCATATAATTTGTGATAAAATATTATAGCGAATCAGTAACATTGCATCCGTTATAAAATTTAGTATGATTTATGTTTTCTCCACCTGTCATTGTCATAGTATTTTCAGATGATGTTATATAACCAATTGCTATTTTAAATGCTAAGTACAAAATATATAATTCCCCTAAATGAAATCCGGCACCAATCATTCTTTTTCCATGTAAATATCCTATGCCACCTAATATTCTGAATAATAGAACTATTGAACCTGCTATTGCTGCCTGTGTTGGTTCAAATAAACCTACAATTAGAAATAATGGCATAAATACAGAAGTTAATTCTACATTATTCTGATGTGCTCTCTGGGCTCTTAAATATTGATCTACTTGTTCTTTTGATAATTTCAGTTCTGAAATTTCACTATCTCTTGGATAAAGTGTGGGAGCCTTAATTCCTGTAGATTGTCTCTGTTTAATAACAGGTATTACTAAAACAAGTTGTTGATGAAGATAAATCAATACCGCAATTAGTAATACATAACCATATTCTCTCTTAATTTCCATTTTGATATATTTATAGTGACAAAATAAAATAAAAATTTATACTAACTTTTATTTTATAATTTTTATAATTTTTTCATTTTTTATAATTTTTTCATTTTTACAATTAATATAAAATGTAATAGATTTATGTTTATTATAAAAACATTTCAGATTGTTTACGAACAATAGGATAGCTAGGAGTCATAGCAATACCACATTGTCCCCTAGAATTTGTCATTTCTGTTCTAGCAATCTTAATATAACCTTGATCACCCCAAGTATCTCCCCATGAATTTTTAACTAACCAATAATCTTGTCCATTTTCAGATCCATAACCTATTAATAGGACTCCATGATCTAAATTATTTCCACAAGTTCCATTAAAAACTCCATGTGAATAGAACTGGAATGCTGGTTTATCTGCTTCAATGGCAATGGAAACTGGTTGAAGACTTACTGCTACTTTTAACGCCAATTCATTATTTTGAGGAACATTATAACACTTATCAACATGTATTAATCCAGGACATTTTTGACAAGTTCCATCTGTACCCTTATAGGAATAATTTTGTTCAGAACACATAGCCGTTTTCATCGCAAATTCAAAAGCATCGTCCATAATACCTCCATTACAACCATTATTACCATCATCTCTGGGGCAATCAACTAATTGTTGCTCAGATAGACTTACTAGATTACCATTAACAATAGCATTAGACCCTTCAATGGCACCCGTTGATGAAAATGCCCAACAAGATCCACATTGACCCTGATTTTTGACAGGAGTTACAGCATCATCGTTTCTCCAGTCAATCTCCTCTGGAGTATCCCTTTGAGTATCGCTTTGTTCTAATTTGTGATTAATGGGACATTGGTATTGTCCTAGTTTAGAATTCCAGTTAAATTGATCCCGATATTCCTCGTGGGTTAAATCTGTAAATTGATTTTCACCCAGTTTATATTCATTATTATGCCGATTATGTTGTTCAATAAAGTCACTATTTATGGAATATATTTTGAATCGATGATCGAATTCTTCATAGCTATTATATCTTTTATCGTATTTTTGTAAAAAATTGTTAAATTTAGTAGTATCATTCGCATTAGCAATAGGTAAAGAGTATGGTGTAAATACACCTAATGTCATAAATATACATATTAAGTATTTCATAATATATTCCATTCGAATAATAACTTTATATTATTATAGGTATTGGTATTTATCAGAAGTGTTTCTTTAAATGTAATATTTAAAACTTTAGTGTACATAAATAAGAATAGATGACAACTGATACCAGTGAACAAAATGTTGAATGTTTTATACATAAATATGGACCATCTAGACATGAAAATCTAATTATATCAGACATGCGGAGATTAATAATAAGATGGACTTTTACAAATAAAATAGATTATAAATTAAATGATTTATCTCATAAACTATTTGATCTATTATTGGTTGTTCCTCATAAAAAAATCCATATATTGTTTAATGTTATTGATACTTTACAATGAATGTAAACCTCTGCTTAAATAAGCTTTTTCTAATCTTTTCAATGAATAAATATATGATGCTGTTCTGAGATCACAATCATATTCTTTACTTACTAGAATAACTTTATCATATGCTTTTGCCATTCTATCATCTAATTTATCTCTTATTGTTTCTACGTCCCAATATTCGTGTCTATTATTTTGTAACCATTCATAATAGCTTACAGATACTCCTCCTGAATTTGCTAATATATCTGGAATGACCTCTATATTTTTATCCATTAATATTTTATCGGCTTCTTCA